>Ga0209770_10000689_pt1 | contig 18106 bp, 16 predicted proteins | sample LauGreSu1BDMLBDD_2_FD_187572 | JGI IMG/M metagenome (GOLD analysis project Ga0209770, IMG submission 187572) | Freshwater lake microbial communities from Lake Michigan, USA - Su13.BD.MLB.DD (SPAdes) (version 2) | ecosystem: Environmental > Aquatic > Freshwater > Lake | place: Lake Michigan, USA...
TCTTCCAGCAGCAGCAGCAGCAGCAGCAGCAGCAGCAGCAGCAGCAGCAGCAGCAGCAGCTCCAAGTCTTCTTCTAGCAGCAGTTCCCAGTCTTCTTCCAGCAGCAGCTCCAGCTCCAAGTCTTCTTCGAGTAGCAGTAGCAAAAGTTCTTCTTCCTCTTCTAGTAGCAGTAGCAGTAGCAGTAGCAGTAGCAGTAGCAGTAGCAGAAGTTCTTCAAGTTCTAGCAGCAATTCATCTAGTTCGAGTTCATCATTTAGCAGCAGCAGCAGCAGCAGCAGCAGCAGCAGCAGCAGCAGCAGCAGCAGCAGCGGTTGGCCACCGTACCCGCCATCTTCTCAATGCTCCACCGAAGAATCGGCCCTCCTAGCGAATATCCGCACGGCTATCGAATCAGCAGGCTCAGATCAGATTCCGCTGACCATAATCTGCCCCGGTGGCTTCTCTTCCACCCAATTGGTCAATACCAGTTCCCTATGGCCTTGGGTCGAGACATTCCGCGATCTTGTCTCCAATTGGGCACAACCCTTCTCCTCCAACTGGGCTGATTCCTGGACGAATCCGAACGGAAACGAGTTCTTTGGACTCAAGATGAATGTTGGCGCCATAAGGTCTATATGCGCCTCCCAATACGCCAACACCTATTCATTTGTGGATGGCACAGCCATATCTAGTGGAGACCTGAGAGACAATCTCACATTCGTGCAGCCTCCTGTCGTTGGCGAGGTCGTGCAGATGTCGGGCGGCAACAAACACATACTGTCCATCGATGAAGCGGGAACCATAACCGCATGGGGTGACAACTCGTTTGGACAGATATCCGTACCACCCCTCCTGCCGTCCGCTGCCCAGCAGACGGTTGCGGGTACGGGTCGACTATTTGTACTCAAAGACCACAGCATCTATGGTCGTGGTCAGAATTCTTCCGACGACATCCTTAACGCAGGACGGTTGCTTTCGGATGTCGTCGCCTTTGATGCCCGCCGTAATCACGTGGTTGCCCTCAGGGGAAATCTTCAGGTTTCGTGCTACGGCCTCAATACATCAGGGCAATGCACAGTTCCATCAGGATTGACATCGTGCCAGGCAGTCAGCGCGGGCGTCAATCACACGATGGCATTGAAGACGGATGGATCGGTTGTTTGCTGGGGTCTTAACTCAAACTCCCAGTCAACCGTACCTTCGGGGCTCGCCTCCGTCGTCTCGATCAGTGCTGGTGACCGATTCAGTGTTGCCACAACCCTAGAATCAGGGAATGTGCGCAGGGTGTTTGCCTGGGGATGGAACATATCGGGCAAGTGCTTGGGAACGAACGCATCAGGCGCCCCCATCAGCGCCGGCACACCGAACAATAATACAGCACTTCAGGCAGTGCGAATCCTCGGCGTCGAGCTGACGGATGTGGTTGAGGTTGCCGCAGGGCTCAACCATGTGGTGGCTCGCCGCGTGGGAGGCACAGTGGTTTGCTGGGGGTCGAATACTGTCGGACAGGTGTCTGGAGTGCCTGCGGGACTTTCTGGCGTTGTGCAGGTTTCTTCCACGGCAAACCACAGTGCTGTTCTACGGTCGGACGGAACGGTTGTTTGCTGGGGCGACAACACTTATGGACAGTGCGATGTGCCTGCCGGTCTGTCCGGCGTGGTTTCGGTTCATGCGGGAGACACATTCACCACTGCTGTTCTTTCAAACGGCATGAGAAGATCATGGGGCACCGATGTCTATGGAGAAATAGCGGATAATGAGTCGCTTAATTTCTCGGTAGTTGCAGCCATCGGAGACACATCCCTAGCAGTCTCGAACACGGGAAGGCTGGTGACATGGGGTTCTTCTGTAGGCACTGGAGCATCATTCCTTGGCGCCACCGGATTTGTTTCAGACCCGATTGTATCTATTGTCGCAAATTCCAATTTTGGAATTGCCCGCCGATCATCTGGACTGAATACTATCATAGGAAGCCCGCCACCGGGAATAACACAACCGGCATCTACATCTTTGATACAGTTGTCAGTATGGTGGGACGCTGCGGTAGGTTCGGACTTCTTTGTTGGGATACGTCCGAATCGGCTCTTAGAATTTGTTATACCTGACGGTGTTTCCCCTCTCACTCCCGTAGGGGTTTACCCTTCAAGCAGCACCTATCACAAGGTGAGAGCTGGGTCCGATTTCGCCGTGGCGATCACGACAGAAGGGGAACTGCATTTCTTCGTCCGAAACGGGGCACTGGCTGGGGTGGCAGAGGCAGGCTCTTTCAGCACAGATAACGGCCCGTTCCGCGACATAGACGCATACGGTTCGAGGTTGATAGCCCTGCGTGCAGACCTCACCGTCGCCACCTTTGGCGGTAGCGATTTCGTCGATCAGGTTCCTTACGGATTCGATCCCGTTGACACAAGGGTGTACACGCGAGATAACGGCCCCCTCCCATGCGATGCACGCTCTGACGGGGTGATAGTGAGCGGAAAACTCTTGTGTCGGCGTCTTTTTGCCGCTGCTGGAACCACCATATTCGGCATCGACGCGATTGGGTGCGGATGTATAGGTTTGCAGATATCTTCATCGTCGTCCAGCAGTTCCTCCTCAAGCAGTTCCAGCAGCTCATCTTCATCGAGTTCCTCAAGCAGTTCCAGCAGCTCATCTTCATCGAGTTCTTCAAGCAGTTCGAGCAGTTCATCTTCATCGAGTTCTTCAAGCAGTTCGTCATCAAGCAGTTCCAGCAGCTCATCTTCATCGAGTTCCTCAAGCAGTTCATATTCATCGAGTTCTTCAAGTTCGAGCAGCGCGTGCCCCCCGCTTAACTTCGGATCGGAGGTTCTGGTATATGCATTCCCCTCCTATCTAAACTCCACGCCACAGCTATTCTGCGAAAACCACCCTCCCGTCATCACCATGCAATATGCGGTGGGGGCGTCCTTGGGATACCAGATGATGTACGCCATGGTCCCGACCCCGCCGGGTGGCGACTACAGAAACAATCCGGCCAACTATGGCTCCTTCTCCGCAGTGGCGCATGGAGCAAGCTTCTCTCCCACGGTTGGCCAATATTTGATATTTGCAATAGATACCAGAACCATCACATCATCAACGCAGTTCGGGGTCTCACTGCTGGATGGAGGCGGATCGGTAATTACATCTTTCAGAGCAGATGTCAACAATTCTGCTTCTTCTAGTTCTAGCTCGTCAAGTTCAAGTTCAAGTTCAAGTTCAAGCAGTTCTAGTTCATCTAGTTCGAGAAGTTCCAGCAGCTCATCTTCAAGCAGCTCTAGTTCCAGCAGCTCATCTTCAAGCAGCTCTAGTTCCAGCAGCTCATCTTCGAGCAGTTCTAGCTCCTCAAGTTCTTCCTCAAGTAGCTCTAGTTCAAGCAGCTCCTCTTCGAGCAGTTCTAGCTCCTCTAGTTCTAGCTCTAAGTCCAGCAGCTCAAGCAGTTCAAGTTCTAGCTCAAGTTCCAGTTCATCTAGCTCAAGCAGTTCTAGCTCTAAGTCCAGCAGCTCAAGCAGTTCAAGTTCTAGCTCAAGTTCCAGTTCATCTAGCTCAAGCAGTTCTAGCTCTAAGTCTAGCAGCTCAAGCAGTTCAAGCTCTAGCTCAAGTTCCAGTTCATCAAGATCATCCAGTTCAAGTTCTAAGTCTAGCAGTTCTAGTTCAAGTTCTAGCTCCTCTAGCTCAAGCAGTTCCAAATCGTCCAGTTCTAGCAGTTCTAGTTCTAGCTCTAAGTCTTCTAGCTCTTCTAGTTCTTCTAGCTCTTCTAGTAAATCTAGCTCTTCTAGTTCTTCTAGCTCAAGTAGTTCAAGCTCTTCTAGTTCCTCTAGTTCTAGCCGTTCTAGTTCTAGTTCCAGTTCTAGTTCTAGTTCTAGTAGCTCTAGCAGTTCAAGTTCTAGCTCAAGTTCATCAAGCTCTAGCAGTTGCCCCCCACCCTATTGGGATGCTTTTAGTGGGTATACTTTTGCACTTGAGCCCGCAGCGTATACCAACAGTATATCTCAGCCAGTGTGTTCAAGTAACATCATATACGACGGCTCCAGCCAGACGACGCTTTGGCTGTTGTACACTTCTTCAAATCAAATTGAGTATTTCATCAGTTCTGCTCCAGTTGGCAGCAGCACCCATCACACCAATCCCGCTAATGTATATACTCCCTATAATTCTGGATTAGGGATTACACTGACTAGAGGTCAGTACCTCACATTCGCCCTCGTAAACGATGGATTTCCTCCCACGGTTGATGAGACGACCATAGTCCGCGTATATAACAGCCCATCCTTCTCGGACGCTTCCTTCATAACAAGCTTCACATTTATTGTAAATATGTCTGGAAGTTCATCTTCTAGCTCAAGCAGTAGCAGTTCTTCATCGAGTTCTAGCAGCTCTTCATCGAGAAGTTCCAGCAGTTCAAGCTCATCAAGCAGCTCAAGTTCTAGCTCAAGTTCCAGTTCTTCCAGTTCAAGTTCAAAATCAAGCAGCTCAAGCAGTTCAAGTTCAAAATCAAGCAGTTCTAGCAGTTCAAGCAGTTCTAGTTCTAGGTCTAGCAGTTCATCTTCAAGCAAATCCAGCAGCTCGAGTTCATCCAGCAGTTCAAGCAGTTCAAGTTCAAAATCCAGCAGCTCTAGCAGTTCAAGCAGTTCAAGTTCTAGGTCTAGCAGTTCATCTTCAAGCAAATCCAGCAGCTCAAGCAGTTCCAGTTCAAAGTCCAGCAGTTCAAGCAGTTCAAGTTCAAAGTCGAGCAGCTCCAGCAGTTCAAGTTCGAACAGCTCTTCCAGTTCAAGCAGCTCAAGTTCTTCTAGTTCTTCCAGTTCATACAGTTCTTCGAGCAGCTCTTCCTCATCTGAATGGCCATGCACTGGCGGCCCATGCGTGGGTGGAGAAAATATAGCCACCGGCACAACTGTGCTCAGGGACGTGGTCACGCCTAATTTCACGCTTCCTTGGTGGTCACACACGAATGCGGGTATAGATTGGCCTCAGGTGCTCTTCTCAAGCATATTTGTTCCATACACCAATCAGGGAGAGTTCCAGCCATCGTGCTGCACCAACCTTGTGATGCAGATCGTCTCGGTGTGCTCTTCTGATGCCAATTCCTCCGTGGGCTCGCCCACGCTTTCATGGACGACGGGTGGCTTCTGCTTCCTCAGCAACAACAACACATTCATCGCCCTGAAGCAGAGCATCAGCAACTTCATATCATATTCACAGCAGCAATTGATGGGTCAGTACGGTTCCGGCATCCCAGATTCTTCAAGATATGGACTTGCCGTGGGTTCGATGCACCGCGACGCGTCAAATCTCCAGCCGGGACATCGATATCCGCTATATGGCTTCCGAAGAAATGTCGGACCGGGAGCATGCGCGGGTGATTACTTCAGGTCAGACACCCTGGTGATTGGCGACCTTCTTGCCAGGGCGGCACGAGGTTCTGAGACATTCTATCCAGACATCTCACTCTGTCCGATCACCCAGTATCGGAGCGAACAAGGATGCTCAACTGGTTCTGCATGCCAGAACCTCTCCGATCAACTCAATGGAATATACTTCTCGAGCTTCTGGTTCGCGACCAATCAGCTTACTGATCTGTCATCCCTGTCTGCTGACTCAAGTTGGATGACTTCTTATGGAGGCTCCATCCTCCCGAGTGTCTCTGTATTCTTCTCCATGGCGCAACTCGCCCGTGCGCATGCAGGCGGATTCCCGCCATCTGTTCTGCTGACGGTCGCCGACATATCCGCATCGGCAGAGCGCGCCACGACGGTTGTGCGCACGATACAGCCACAGGAGGCAATCACTGCGCTCAAGGACCTTGCAAGGGTGTACGGGGTGGGTGCCACCGACGAGGAGAGGTTTGCATACCTCTGGGTGAATGCGAGCTTCAACCAGAACTTCCCCGTGCACTTGACGGTGGTCTCTGCCGCCCCTGGATTCGTACTGAGCGGAATAACCGTAAACGTCAACTGCGGGGTGTGTTCCGGCTTCTGCTCCGACACGACCACCGGCATGTATAATATCGCTGGTGCCGACTTCCTGTGCAACTGCTGCCGCCCCAATCCCAAGCTTCCATGTCCCGCGGCTCCCGCAAGTCTGTGCCCGTATTACGACTGCCTGATCGGTCAGCAGGGTTGCCCGCTACCCCTTTCTCAGGCTGGTGGAACCTCCTGCAGCGACTACATCGGCAGCACAACGGCCCCCACCCCTGCAGGTTCATATAATGCAGAGATATATGGTCTGTGTAAGTCGCGACCCGAAGGTGTGGCGCAGACGCTTCTTCAGACGTCTCAACTCTCATTCACAAGCGGTCGCCCTATAGAGGCATTCGCACGGCTGAAAAAGAGCTATGGCGCATCACAGTACGATGCCATGACGGGCTACGCCGACATCGTGGCCAGCAGGGCCGGGACATCCACACTCTTCAATGATGTTCCTGTAGGACTCCTCAAGGTCACGCTCACCAACAACGGTGAGCCCGTCCGCCTGTATGCGCTTTCTACTGCTTCGCGGGCGAACAGGGCGCCAGTGCCGTCCCTCGCTCCGCTCGGCGATGGGTCCACCTTTGGCAGTTCGCAGGTCAACACATCGCTCCTCCGATCCCCTCTGTGGGGTTCTAAGACATTCGGACCTGTTGGGGTCGGTTCAGCCACCATATCGTCGGCAACCCCTCAGCGCAATGATCTTCTCTGCGATCCTCTAACAAACTTCCCTGCAGATCAGGGCTCTCAGACCTCTCAGCTAGTTACAACGTATACATGTAAATTCACATGCTGTTGTAATGGCACTTCTTGCTCGGGATCGCGCCTAACAGGCGTCGGTTATTTGGTCGGAATGTTTGGAAACTCCTGTGAGTTCAACGTGCCCGACTGTTTAGGGAGCAACTGCACTGGTGGAGATTGCGGTGGAGTTACCTGGCAAAGAGATGTCACGGTAGCCACTGATGACTGCGTAGTGGCCTGTGCTCTTTGTCGTGCGCTGATCGGCGGAGAATTTGACACTTGCGCTTCGGGAGGACTGAGTGTCGAATGCGGATGGAGTTCATCAAGTTCATCAAGTTCATCAAGTTCATCAAGGCTCAGTTCATCCAGTTCTTCATCTAAAAGTAGTTCGTCCAGCTCCTCAAAGTCGAGTTCGTCTAGCTCATCCAGTAAGAGCTCCTCCAGTTCATCCAGTAAGAGCTCCTCCAGTTCATCCAGCAAGAGCTCCTCCAGTTCCTCTTCCAGCAAGAGCTCCTCCAGTTCCTCTTCCAGGAGCAGTTCATCTAGTTCTTCCAGCAAGAGCTCCTCCAGTTCCTCTTCCAGGAGCAGTTCATCTAGCTCCTCTTCTGGCAGCAGTTCTTCCAGCTCTTCCAGGAGCAGTTCATCTAGCTCCTCTTCCGGCAGCAGTTCTTCCAGCTCTTCCAGGAGCAGTTCATCTAGCTCCTCTTCCGGCAGCAGTTCTTCTAGCTCTTCCAGGAGCAGTTCATCTAGCTCCTCTAGTTCTTCTAATTCTAGTTCATCCAGTTCATCAAAGTCCTCATCAAGCTCTAGCTCATCAAGTTCTAAATCATCGAGCTCATCATCGAGGAGCAGTTCTTCCAGTTCGTCAAGCAGTAGCAAGTCGAGCAGCAGTTCCTCAAGTAGCTCTAGTTATTATGCATGCCCACTCTACACATGGACCGATGCAACAACTCGCAGTTGGGGTGGGGCTGCAGGAGTTCCAACATGCACAAACACGGATCCTGCCGTTGCAACTGGGTCTGTGAATGTCACTTATATCGGAGACCTGTGCGACCTCGCTGTAGATGTTACGATAAGACATCAGCAGGTGGGAGACCTGATAATAAAACTGCAGCCTCCCGCGGCGTCTGGCATCGGAGATATAACTCTGATCAACAGAGCTGGCAAATATACATCAGGAGGAACGAGTTTTGGCCATGACCTGGGCATAGCTAGTGTTTCTCCTGGCACGGCTGAAACATATACCTTTGCTGATAGTGGTTCCAATATATGGTCATACTGCCTCGCTAACCCGGCTGCCACCAAGGTTGCTCCCGGAACATATTCTGCAACCGGAGCCCTGTGTGGAACGGGAGCAGTGTCTCCGACTGTTCCCACCCCAACAAGCCTCGCCTCGGCTGTCCTTGGCAAAAATCCATTCGGCACCTGGAATCTGAGGATAGAAAATCACGGAGGATCGCTTGATGGATTCATAACTGGCTGGACTTTGAAGCTGTATGGTAACATCGTCGCATCCTCCTCCAGCAGCTCAAGCAGCTCAAGTTCAAAATCTAGCAGCTCCAGCAGCTCCAGCTCCTCAAGCAGTTCCAAATCGTCCAGTTCCAGCAGTTCCAGTTCCTCAAGCAGTTCAAGTAGCTCACGCAGTTCAAGCTCCTCCAGCAGTTCAAGCTCCTCCAGCAGCTCCAGTTCCTCCAGCAGTTCAAGCTCCTCCAGCAGCTCCAGTTCCTCCAGCAGTTCAAGCTCCTCCAGCAGCTCCAGTTCCTCCAGCAGTTCAAGTTCCTCCAGCAGTTCAAGTTCCTCCAGCAGCTCCAGTTCCTCAAGCAGCTCCAGTTCCTCCAGCAGCTCCAGCAGTTCCAGATCGTCTAGCTCAAGTAGCTCAAGTTCTTCCAGTTCGAAAAGCTCAAGCAGTTCCAGTTCAAGCAGCTCAAAATCTTCGAGCAGTTCTAGCAGTTCAAAATCCTCCAGTAGCTCCAGTTCCTCCAGTAGCTCAAGTAGCTCACGCAGCTCCAGTTCCTCCAGCAACTCCAGTTCTTCCAGCAACTCCAGTTCTTCTAGCAGCTCTAGCTCCAGCTCCATCAGTTCTTCCTCCAGTTCAAGCAGCAGCTACTACCAGACCTTGGGATACTGGCAGGCGAACGTGAACTGGACGACCATGAGACCGTTCCGGCCATATTCCGCGAGCACGAACGGGGCGGGACAGCCCGTGCGGGCGCTGCCCTCCCCCATCACCGATGGAGGATTGCTCCCGATCAAGACATACCTCACGGGATACACGACGGCGACTCCTGGCAACACATACGGCGATATCTCGGCTGGAATCGCCGTGCTCGAAGCCAACGACCAATACCTGCATCCGCGCACAGCTCTTCCGCTTGACTCCGCGTGCTGGTCTGTGCCCGGTTCGACATCCGCAGGAAACGCCGGCCCAGTTCATGTCGGCAAAGACGCGATTCTTTTCGACACGGGATGCGTCGGCTTCAATGGAAGCCACACATTCTACTTCATGGTGACACCGGCTTCCTTCACCGTGAATCCATCCGACTTCAATGACGATCAGTGGGCGGCGGCAGACGGATTGTCTGACCGTCTCGCTGCAGGCGCCCAGGAGGAGTTGCTCGCCCGCAGCGCCGCGGCAATGGCCTGGCGTGGAATCGCCCAAGACCCCATGCTGCCGCTCATGCCTCCAGGGGTGTCCTCGGACGAATGGGACTACATGGTCAGGTTCGTGATATTCCCAGGTTGCGCGTGCAACGAAAATTACAACCGAGCTTCCGTGCAGCTGAAGGTAGAGTCGGTAGACCTGTCCGCGTTCGGAAACCAAGCCCTGTCTGCCGTATCCGTCGTGTCCAACTCCTGCGACAGTACGGCGGGAGATCAGACTGAATCTGGCGAATCTGTTGCATATGGACTCGCCGCCCCCTCGTGCTCTCCGCAGTGTCCGACAGGGTCTCTGCACGCAAATGTCCCGATGTCTTCCGATGAACCCGACCAAGAAAAAGTCCTGTCGAGCCTGAATCCCATGGCAGCGAGGGAGTCGATCACCGTCGATTGCCCGTCATGCGGGAATACCTCCGTGGAGGTTCCCCATGACATAGCCAAGATGATCGTGCAGAATGGCTGCTACAGCCTCCAAAAAGAGAATGGATCTTATCCGTGCTGCGACCCATCGAGCCCGTCGGGCGCCGACAGGGACTCCTACAGAATCGTTCCTGACTTCTCCAGTCCCATATGTGCCGCCCTGCAGCAGGAGGTGGTGTGCGCCCCCTCGTGCTGCCTCGTCGTCGGCACGATGGTGGAGACTTCGACAGGGGCGAAACCCGTAGAGGAGGTGCGCCCCGGAGATGTCCTCATATCCCTGAAGCCCGTATCTCCGACGGTCGCCATAGATATCCCCATCACCAGTCCCCACATACGTGACCCATGGCCTTCCGAGTACGCCTTCCAGGGCTCCACCGTCACCGTCCGCGAGGTCACTGCGGGATATGAGTCGTCCTACATAGTCATCAACGGGTCATTGAAGCTCACCAGGGAGCATGCGATGCCCGTGATGCGGGAGGGAGTCGTGACATACAAGAGCGTCTCCTCCATAGAGGTTGGCGACCAGGTGGTGGGGGCGTCGGGCTCATGGGTGTACGTGTACAGCACGGAGGAGTCGCCGTCCATGGTCGCGACCATATCGCTGGGAACGGATGGCGGGAACCTCTACATCGCATCCGGCTATCTGGTGCACAACTCGGACGCAGGATTCGCGGATGCTGGATTTGACTTCGGCGGGGCGGCAGGGTTGGGCTCTGCGTCCGGAGTGGACGAAATATCAATGTTGGAGGGCTTCGCCGCCCTGCGCTCTAAGATCAAGGTGGAAGTATGACGGCAGGAAATCCCTTCGACCCCACCCAATACAGGCTATCCCTCTCCGCCACGAGGGAATATGATCCCGCCGGAACGGGTGCGGAGGGGGTGAAGGAACTCCTGTCCTATATCCGCGACCAGGTGAGGCTTCGTCAGGAGGCGGTTGCCCTTGGGTACCTCCTGCAGGCAGAAGCCACATCCGAATTGCTCCAGATAAACGGGGTTTCTCCGGACACGACGGGATCGATGCTTGCGGTCATGGAGTCTTGCAGGGACTGCATCCTCCAGCTGATGTCCGGACATCCATCCCGCCTCTGGGAAAAGTATGGAGTGGTTCCATGTGGGTCTGCTGCCGCAGTTCCTCCGGATCTTGCCGTCATCGGATTCTTCCGCGCCCCAACGGTCAGCGGGGCAGGAGCGCAGCCGACAGACCTGTGGGTGAAATCTCTCCCCCTCCTTGTGGAGGAGGGACTGCTGCCGGAAGCGGACAGGGTTCTCTTCCTGTCCCCTCCGCGTTTCGAGGATGGATACATCAGCCTGCGGGCATATGCATCCGCGATAGGATCATGGGGCACGTCGGCTTTCAGGGTTCTCAACCTGCTCAGGTTTGCCCACACGGGGATGTCCATCCCGCTGCCCTTCACACAGTGCGTCTCGGGGGCGGAGGGGTGCACATTTGGAATGAACTTCACCAGTGCGATGGTGGGTTCCGTGGTTCCACCGCGCCCGATAGACCTGATCGTCGACGTGAGTGGGGCACTTGTGTGCCAGGACCTGGCAGGACGGAGGTATGGCAGGCTCTGCATCGAGTGGGCATCCACCGGCGGCAGGGCGAGAGCGGTCATGACCTCCACCGTGGGGGCCGGCGAGGACAGGAAGAGGTCTCCGCTCTGCGGCTTTGGTCAGTTGCCAGCGTTGCCTGAGCCCGACACCTATACCTTCATCAACGGCGCAAGCGGTGACTCGGTATACACGAGCACGGCCCTCTACCTGGCAGAGGGGTCGAACGGCAGGTTCCTCCCCATAGCACACCCGAAGGTTGATGTGTTGGCATTGCGTCTGGGTGGCGGGTCTCTTGAGACGAATTGCGAGTGCTGCTGTTGTGACAATTCTTGCAATGTCCAGCCTGGTCTGCCTGATCCGTGCCAATATGTGGACACGCCTCCCGCAGAACAAAATCCCTCCGGAAAATGCCAATGCTTCTGCTTGTTGGGAGCTGCCTCGGGAGCATGTGGTAATGTTTTATGCGAGCCTCCGTGCTGTAGTTTTGATGATGTCGGCAATCCCATTTGGAATCTTTGCGACCCCAGATGTGTGCGTGATACGCAATTTTGCATAGACAACGATCCATGTTTTTGTGACAGAAATCCATGTTGCGCTGATCCTGGCAGTCCGTGCTGCGTTGATCCTTGGTGTTGCGGCAATCCTGACTGTGAAGCCGAACGCTGCAGATTGAACCCGTGCGGCGCCAGCTGCCCGTGCTGGATGTGTCCCGACAGGCCGGGCTGTGGTGGCGGAGGGGGCAGTTCCAGCACTTCAGGAAGCTCAAGCAGCACTTCAGGAAGCTCAAGCAGCACATCAGGACCCATTTGCGACGACCCGGGCGACCCTTCATATTGCAGCCAGGACTGCTTCGATGCATGTACGACTGGATTGTGCGACCCATGCTACCTTGATCGCTACATCCTCTGCAACGGGATATGTGCAGCGTGCGAAGACCCCCAATTGTCTGCCTGTCCTGGTATGGCTGCCCGCTGCGCGGAGGAATGCCCACCATCTAGCAGTTCATCAAGTTCGTCAAGCAGTTCCAGCCGTTCCAGTTCCAGTTCCAGTTCAAGTTATGATCCTCCGCCGCCCGGAGGATGCGCCTCCATGCTCGCGGCGCCGGAGACGGATATATTCGACACTGGATGCGTGAAGACGTTCTTCAACGAGTCTCCGACAGGATGGACATGGCTGGATGCGACAGACAGCCAGAGGGCAATCGTCGAGATAGACGACACGATGTTCTCCACCGCCGATGGAGATCCTTGGGCGTACAAGCTGCGGGTGGTCATCTATCCCACCTGTGACGGAAACAATCCCCAATCGACATCTTCCTTCTTCTCATTGTCCATGTCATGCATCGGATGCGGATGCGATGGATGCGATTGCGGAGCCCAGGGCTGCGCTTCATACGAGTCTTTCAGGGGGAAGTGGACAACATCGGGAAGGGGGAGCCCGACCGGATGCGCATCGGGTGGTGGTGGTGGTGGTGGTGGTGGTGGTGGTGGTGGTGGTGGTTCTTCTTCTTCTTCTTCTTCTTCTTCTTCTTCTTCTTCTTCTTCTTCTTCTTCTTCTTCTTCTTCTTTTGGTGCACAATTTGATTTCATATGGACTGTCACCCAGTGGGGTGAAGTTCACAAGGTCAATCCATACAATGGACAGGTTCTCGAAGCATTCAACCCTCTATTTGTACCTTCAGCATTGCTGAAAGCGCTTGCTTTCGACAATGCCGGAGCGACGAGAGACCCCATCGGGTCGACGGGTGGAAACATGTACCAGTTATTTCTGGTGCCTCCGCCTGCCTGCAACAACATAGCCGACTACCGCAGAAGTGATGAGCCATCGGCCCCGATAGAGGTTGAGAACCTCTATCCCGCGGGTGGAGCCGTGATGTGGACGATTGTTCCTGATGGCGCAGATTCATCTCGTCTTTATCAAATCTTCCCCCCTGCCACTGGTACGGATACGGCCGTGTGCGCAGATAATGGAGTCTTGAATGGATATGTGGTCAGTGGGGGCTTGAGCCGCATACCTTCTCTTTTATCCTTTGTCATGGGCACGACGACAGGGGAGGTGGTGATGTTTAGCAATCCGGTCGAAGGCGCGACCGTGGTGAGCGCAGCCAATCCCGCATTCACCATCGATGCAATCGCAGTTTCTGATGACGAAACTGTTTTTCTCGTGATGACCGATGCATTATTTGACGACCAGGGTTACTACAGACTAGACATGGTCACAGGAGAGCGGGAATTCCTTGCGGGCGTTCAGGGCATAATTGGAGATATCGTCCACGCAACTCACTATCGCGATGATCAGAATAACCAACTGCGGATAGCCTCCGATTGCAGCCTGTCGATTTCAGACCTGTCGCGTTGCTCCTACGTTCTTACAAACTCTTACCACGAGCCAAGTCCATACTCCGATGTGTACCCTGACGAAAACGGAGAACGGATGGCATATGCCCGAAGCTGCTGCAATGGAAAATATGTATCTTGCGCAGTCCCATTCCATCCCAACTTTGCAAATGCTTTTGATTCGGGATGTGCCCGATGGGAGTTGGCCGGAAACTGTCTGCAGGACGGCAAACTTACATGGATTTGGAAGCCTGTCATCGAATCTTGCGAGCAGGAGCAGGGCATCCCATGTGAAGGCGTCGTCGGATCAAACTGCTCTGATGCGTGCAACTCCTGCTGCAACCTGTGTTTTGCAGTTGGAACTCGACTGTTGATGGCTAACGGGCAGACCCGCGCGGTGGAGGAAATCTCCGTGGGAGACCGTCTCGCGTCCATCAGTTTTGGAGGGGATGTCCCAAATCCTTCATATACAGATTTGCTCGACGGATGGAAGTCTGCGCCCGCCAGCATGCAGGCTGGATCATCTAGGGTCACTTCGGCCATCCTGGGCTACGAACAGGGCAGGACATCTGTCGGGAGCCTGATCACAGTCAGCCCCGAGCATCCCATGCTGGTCATGCGTAAGGATGGAGATGTTTCATTCGTCTCTGCGTCGCTTCTCACCGCTGGCGCACGCCTCGTCCGTCCCGACGGCTCCACACAGGCGGCTGGAGAAATTGTGACGACATCCAAGGCAACCGTGACAGTGTCAATAGAGATGTCGGATGCCACATGTGTGGTTGCGAATGGGGTGGTGTGCCATGTCGGGGTGAGGGGTGGATCGTCTTCTGCCCTGCCCGAAGCGGGATTCGATGTAGATGTCTCCGAACTAAACTCTGTCAACGCCGCCATCTTAGGATCCGTTTTGGGCGATGATGAGCCATCGGTATTCTCCGCTTCGTCAGTTGGCGAATCGGTCGAGACTACAAAACTCGATCCTGACCAGTTTGACGACACCATCAGGGGTGTCATGTCCGGCGGAACTCTGCCTGAAGGATGTACAGAGCAGTGCTCCTGCACGGCTGCATGCACATCTCCGTGCGGTGACGGCTCGATACTTTTCGCCGAGTCGTATGGAGGAATGCCGTGCTGCGATGCGAACCCCGTGGGCTCCCTCGTCGTAAGCGCCTCTCTTTCGGCTGACAACCTGTGGCTGATGCAGCATGTCCTCGTGTCGAATGGCGGGGATTCCCAGTCGATAGTCACATGTAGACCCGTCGACGGCCTGTGCGAAGCCGTTCCCGTGGTACTATCCATCCCATCTTCGTCCGGCCTGCCGGGAGGTATGGCACGCGTCTCGGAATCCATAGCGGTCGATGGAGGTCATCTGTTCTCTGTCAGCGGCGGAGGCGGTTCGTCTTTGGGCTTTATGCATGACGGTTCAGCATTCCGCCAATTCGGATCATCGGGATATGGAGATGGAAATGTCGTTGTCCATTCGGTGCCCACATGCCTGGCGGATGGATCATCGTACATCATTGACCTCGTGACATCGCCAGACAGTTCTTTCGTATCGATGTGGAAGAACGAAGGCGGAAGAACACTCTCAAGGAACATCGTGGAAGGGGTCGGTACATCCGCGGATGCCTTTGCGGTTGTACATGCCATCGGCAGCTGGTCGATGTGCCTCGTGGGCGGCGACGGCCACCTGTCTGCCACAGGCTTCTACGCAGATGACGCGTCGACAAATCCATGGTGGCTGAAAATTCAGACTCCAACAGATGCGAACGGCAATGAGATTACCATCGGGAGTGCAAGGTGGATTCCATTCGGCGCAAGGGACGGAGATTCGATGGTTGTCGTGGCCGTACCTCTTGAAAGTACCCAGGATATATGGATTTTCAGGGCTCGCAGGGAAGGGTCGGAGGTTTCTATGCAGTGCTCGACACGTGCCATACCCCGTCCTGCAACGGGCTCGACGATTTGGGCGAGCGGACTGCAGGGCAAATTCCTAGTTTCAGTTGAGGGGGCCGCCATGCTGTATGAATATGACTCCACTTCCGGAGCCATTTTGGATCGTGACGTCTGTGTGCCGTCATCATCTGCCATCTCGTGCTCAAAGTCTCACGACCTCCAGGCTGTTGTGCACGGAGACCTGATCAGGTGCAGCACCTGCAGTGGCTCTTCTTCTCCATGCAATCTGGGAGCGGTCTCCATACGCACATGTGGCTCGATATGCACTGGCAAGCAGTTTGTGGTGTCCTGTGAGATTTGAACTGGGGCTTTAATGGCCAACAAGAAAGTGAAATCCGTAAAACTCCGAGGAAAGAGGTTCAAACTCACCAAATCGGGTTCCATATCCTCGGATACCCGTGGCTTCTGCACCGATGTAACCGAGCCAAACAGGAGGATATGTCTTGATTCCAAGCTGCAGGGAGAGGAGGAGCTCGAGGTATACATACACGAGTTCCTGCATGCCTGTTTCTGGGACATGGACGAATCCGCAATAGAGGAGGCGGGGGAAGATATCGCGAGAGCTCTGTGGAGATTGGGTTATCGGAAGCAAGAAAAATCAAAGGAATAGTGTCGGGCCGCTTGTATAAATTCGGATGACCAGAAAATCCAGCAAGTCCCGACCGACTGAGGATGTCAATCAGATGGCAAACACCATCCAGACTGCCACCGCAGCTGGAAAGAACATATGGTCAATCGTTATCACGGTTGGTGTTTTCGTGGCCACGATATGGACTACGCAGCAGGTGGTCAACACCCGCTTGAGCTTCATCGAGGGCGAGATAAGCACCCTGAAGTCAAAGGACGTCGAGCTGACCAAGCAGCTCTCAGAAGCTGCCAACAGCCAGCAGCTCATACTTCAGGAAATATCGAACAGACTCCGAGAGATGGAGTTGCGATTTGCAGAGTTGAAGACGCGTGTCGAGCTGGTCCTCGACTCCAAGTCTACCTCGAAGCCTTCCTCTGCCGGAACGCCCAACTGATCGGCTTCCACCTGAGGTGACCGACGGCGTGATGGCTTCCGCCTTCCGTTATAAGCCATAGCCATTTGTGACCGTTGTTCACCTCTGCACGCGGAGCATATCCGTCGGTGATCACAACAGCAAGGTCAAATTGCGCATGCGAGGCCGCATGGCTGGCGATGCATCCGAAATCGGTTCCACCCCCACCGAAAAGAAATCTCTTCTCGGATGGATGCACCTTGGTGTCGAACCAAAACTTGGACACGGTTACATCGTTGTTTTCAAGCTCATCGGCACATCCCAGAAGCATGTCCTCAATTCCTCCCATGCTTCCGGAAGAGTCAAGGTAGAAGCGTACATGGCATCCCGTGGCGCTCCTGACCTCATCAGAATCTGGAACCAAAAGTCCTTCCGACATCCTCCTAGGTTCCCTTGCCCAGGTGTGCTGCACCGAACTCTTCTTACCATTTCTGCCAGCTACAACCATCTTCATGATCGTGTTCGCTGCATTCATGCTCACATGCCTGAGTTCTTCCTTACGGGCATCCATCGCATGAGGGCTCCAACCGATGTCCTGGCGTTCTGCGTCGCTCAGGCTCCTCATGATGTCTCTGATGGCTTCGTCTGCCGAACCTTCCCGCACAAAAACATGTTCACTCGCCCAAATGGAGCCTCTTAGGGCCTCCGTGCAGGCGGTGAACTGCAGGAGCGACATGACATGTTCCATGCTGAGGGCTGAGCCGCTCTCAAGACCAACTGAATCCATGGTGACCATCTGTGATTGCAGTTGCGGGGATGTCTTGAGGTCGAGTTCATGAAGCAGCCAGTCGTTGGTGACAGCATCAGCCGCCACGTTCATGACCTGTTGTGGATATCCCTTGCCGCGATTGATATGACCCAGAGCAACGTGGAATGCCTCGTGAGCAAGCACGAATGTCCTGTCGTCTTCGGAAAGTCCATCCCAAAAGGATGGGCTGATTTCCATGGATACCGCTCTACCACGCAGGCATATACGAGCCGTACTTATCCCTGCGTTGGGGATGATGCGGATGTTGCGGCATATTGCCGCCAATCCCTTAGACTTCATTTGAAGTCGGGACAGGCATGCGTTTGCCGAAGGGAAGGCGGGTTCAAATGTATGCATATCTAGAAACCAATATGCAGGTCAGATGATTCCTGCGTCGCTTCGTAGGTCGGTTTCAATGCACGCAAAACCCTGCTCTCCCGAATCACAATCCTTCCGAAAGCACCGTCCTCCTCGAGTTTGGGAATCACCCAGTCAGTGAGGCTTCGCCTGATCAGCCTCGCGTGCGAAACAATAAGATCGGGCTGATCGTTTGCGATGCTCAGAAGATCATCGGGCATCGCGGCCGAACTCCCCGTCCTGCAGATGTTTTCAATCTTTTTAAGTCTTGTACGCTCGGTGTCAGATAGCTTTGTGCCAGCCCCTTCCGGCCAGATTCCAAAAGAAAAGCGGCTGCGGTTCTCCACGCCGTAT
>Ga0209770_10000690_pt1 | contig 18100 bp, 16 predicted proteins | sample LauGreSu1BDMLBDD_2_FD_187572 | JGI IMG/M metagenome (GOLD analysis project Ga0209770, IMG submission 187572) | Freshwater lake microbial communities from Lake Michigan, USA - Su13.BD.MLB.DD (SPAdes) (version 2) | ecosystem: Environmental > Aquatic > Freshwater > Lake | place: Lake Michigan, USA...
TTTCTGATCACGAGGGCCTTCGGTTTGCCTCACGAAAGCTCGCTTTCTCGTTGGACTGGGCAAGATTACCAGCGGGGGCGAATAAGGTGAAATCCTGAGCCTAAAGCTCGGTTAATTCACGGGCTTTGGCACAGTCTTTAGCCATCTGCTCAAGCAAGGATTGAAGTCCATCAAATTTTAAAGTTTCACGTAATCGCCAACCAAATTCAATTGTTGCTCGCTGTGAATAGAGCTCTAAACCAACTTGATCAATGGCATATGCCTCAACTTGGCGGCCTCGGACTCCATCAAAAGTTGGATTGGTACCAATTGAAATTGCGGCAGGCCATCTATCAATGCCAACCGTTAACCATCCTGCATACACACCATCAGCTGGAATTGTTTGATTTTCAAGATCTCCCAAATTGGCAGTTGGGTAACCAATTTCGCGACCACGCTTTTCGCCATGAACCACAATTCCATCCAAACGATGAGGTCTAGTCAATAACGCCCGTGCTTGTTCAACATTACCTTCAACAATTAATTTACGGATTCGTGTGGATGAAACAACTTCTCCCTCGGAAGGCTCTAGATCTAAAACAATTGTTTCAAACTGGGAATGTGCCTTTAATGAATCAACGTTGCCTGCCGCCTTTGATCCATATGTGAAGTTCTTTCCTACGACTACTGTGGTTGCGCCAAGCTGGTCTACCAGAACTTTATTTACAAAATCCTCAGGTGACATAGCTGCAAATTCCGGAGTGAACTTCATAACGGCAACTTGATCGGCATTGTGAATCTTGAGTAACTCAATCCGATCAGTCAAAATGGTGAGCAAAGTTGGAGCTCGATCAGGTGCAAAAACAGTTGTTGGATGTGGATCAAAGGTCAGCGCAATAATCTTTTCATCACCAGCAATCTTTTTGGCTTGATTGAGTACTTCTTGGTGGCCCTTATGGACACCATCGAAGACTCCAATTACTACAACGCTCATGACCTTATTCTCTCAGACCTAGTTAGCAGCCGCGAATACGGCGATGGGCTTAGCTAAACCATCCTTGTTACACAGCAGTGCAATGAGATCTTGACCAGAAATTGCTGCATAGATCGCTTCATCTGGGTTAGCACTGAGCGGGCGACCAAAGGAAAGTTCATTGACTTCATCAAGTGCCAGCTCACGCGCGCTAAATGTTGTTCGCGCGACATCTACTAATCCAAGGGTTGAAAACTCCCCTGCTTTAAGGGATGCAAGAGAGATGGCCTTTTCTAAACCAAAGCCAGCAACACGTGTGCGACGCAGGGAATTCAAGTGTCCGCCGACTGTAAGTGCATTTCCACAATCTCGAGCAATGGCACGGATAAATGTTCCGGCAGAACAGGTGACTTCAATATCTACTTCAATCGCATTATCTATGCGGCGTATTTCCTTAGTATCTAATTGAGAGATTGTCACTTCGCGGGCAGCAAGTTCAACGCTTTCTCCTGCTCGAACGCGATCATATGCGCGCTCACCATCGACTTTCACGGCAGATACTGAACTTGGGCGTTGCATGATGGTTCCACGCATCTTCGCCATCTCTGCTTCTATTTGAGCATCAGTAATCGCCGATACATCTGCGCGTGAAATGACTTCGCCTTCAACATCATCTGTGACTGTTGCGGCACCTAAAACAACAGTTGCTTCATAGGTCTTGTCTCCATTTGTAATGTATTGAAGCAAGCGCGTTCCATTGTTAAACCCTAAAACCAAAATACCTGTAGCCATTGGATCAAGAGTTCCGGCATGGCCAACTTTGCGTGTACCAAGTGCGCGCCGTGCAATAGCCACAACATCGTGGCTCGTCATACCTGGTTCTTTGTCTACAACCAGAAATCCGTGCTCGATGATTAGTCCTCGTCAATAACGCGAGGAGCTTTATATGGATCTTCTCCCCCGGCATATGTTGCATTAGCGCGAAGAGCAGCTACTTCAGCATCTAATTCATGTACTTTTGAAAGCAATGAATCAAGTGCTTTAGCACTCTCTGGTAAACCATCTTCAAAGAAGGCAAGTGTCGGCGTAATACGCAAACCTAATTCACGTCCAAGTGCTGATCTGATTGCGCCATTAGCACTCTCGAGGGCGGCAGTTGTTGCAGCGCGTTGGTCGATATCGCCAAGGACTGTGTAGAAAACAGAGGCTTGTTGTAGATCTCCAGTTACGCGTGCATCAGTAACTGTGACGAAGCCAAGACGCGGATCTTTAATCTTTGTCTCAAGCAACTGCGCCACAATCACTTTGATTCGGTCTGCAACCTTTTGGCTGCGGTGTGATGCTGCCATTGTTATACCCGCTTTTTCTCGCGCATCTCAAAGACTTGAATGGTGTCGCCAATTTGAAGATCCTTCATATTGCCAAGACCAATTCCGCACTCGAAGCCTTCTTTGACTTCAGTTGCATCATCTTTAAAGCGCTTGAGTGAATCGATTGTGAGGTTATCAAGAATGAGGGTTTCACCACGCAAAATACGTGCCTTTGCATTACGACGGATGACTCCATCCTTAACAAGTGAACCTGCGATGTTTCCAGCCTTAGAAGATTTGAAGATCTCACGAACCTCAGCGTTACCAGTGATAACTTCTTCATAGATTGGCTTGAGCAGACCCTTAAGTGAGAGCTCAATCTCTTCAATTGCTTGATAGATGACTGAGTAGAAGCGAACTTCAACGCCTTCTTGATCAGCGAAAATTGCTGTCTGTGGTTCTGGCTTAACGTTAAAGCCAATCACTACTGCAGTTGAAGCAGATGCCAACGTGATATCGCTCTTAGTAATTGCACCAACACCACGGTGAATAACGCGAAGGTCAACTTCTGCGCCAACATCTAGCTGCATTAATGCTTCTTCTAGAGCTTCAACAGATCCACTCACGTCACCCTTAAGAATCAAATTAAGAGTAGTTATCTTGGATTGCTCCATAAAGTCTTCCAGTGAGACCTTCTTGCGTGCCTTAGCAAGTTGAGCATTGCGCTCTGCAGCTTGACGCTTTTCAGCAATCTGACGAGCGGTGCGATCTTCATCGGCAACTAAGAATGTATCTCCAGCGCTTGGAACAGATGTGAAACCAAGAACCTGAACTGGACGTGATGGACCAGCAATTTCTACTGAATCGCCATTCTCATCCAACATCGCACGAACGCGACCAAATGCACCTCCGGCAACAATTGGATCACCAATGCGTAGCGTTCCACGTTGCACGAGCACGGTTGTAACTGGGCCACGGCCACGATCAAGGTGAGCTTCAATGGCAACACCGCGAGCAGAATCATCTGCAACAGCGCGTAGATCAATAGCTGCATCGGCAGTAAGAAGAATTGATTCGATCAAATCTTGAACGCCTTGTCCTGATTTAGCAGAGACGTTTACGAAGATTGTTTCTCCGCCGTACTCTTCTGCAATCAAGTTGTACTCAGTTAACTGCTGACGGACCTTATCTGGGTTCGCACCCTCTTTATCCATCTTGTTAACTGCAACAACGATTGGAACATCGGCTGCTTGAGCGTGGTTTAACGCCTCAATTGTCTGAGGCATGATTCCATCATCTGCAGCCACAACAAGCACTGCAATGTCAGTCACCTTGGCACCGCGAGCACGCATAGCTGTGAAAGCCTCGTGACCTGGTGTATCAATAAAGGTAATTGCGCGGTTAACTCCGTTATGGTCATGGTGAATTTGGTATGCACCAATGTGCTGAGTAATTCCACCAGCTTCAGATTTCATAACTTCACTCTTACGAATTGCATCCAAAAGCGAAGTCTTACCGTGGTCAACGTGACCCATAACAGTTACTACTGGTGGGCGCGCAACCAATGTATCTGGATCGATATCACTGAGCTCATCAGTTAAATCAATATCAAAGCCTTGTAGAAGTTCACGATCTTCATCTTCTGGGCTAACAATTTGAATGTCATAACCAAGTTGAACACCAAGAATTTCGAAAGTATCAGCATCAACAGATTGTGTTGCTGTAACCATCTCACCTAAGTGAAATAGCGCTGCAACTAACGCTGCTGGATCTGCATTGATCTTGTCTGCAAAATCTGCCAATGAAGCACCGCGACGCATACGTATAGGAGTCTTGCCATCACCGTGTGGAACAACTGCTCCACCAAGTTGTGGTGCTTGCATATTGTCGAATTCATCGCGTAATGCTTTTCTAGATTTAGATTTACGTCCTGACTTCTTGCTTGCATTTTTTCCAAATGCTCCGCCTGCGCCGCCACGTTGTGGTGGACGTCCGCCACCTGGACGTTGTGGACCACCTGCTGGTGCTCCACCTGCATTTGATTTGTAAGGAGATGCTGGTGCACCAGTTGATGGCGCTCCAGTGCGTGGAGGAAAACCTGCACCTGCTGGTGGACGAGATCCTGGTGGACGCGCAGCAAATCCTGGACGAACCGAACCTGGACGTGGTCCTGACATTCCAGGACGTTGCGGTGCACCGCCTGGTCGTTGTGGTGGACGTGGTGTTGTTCCACCGGTTGAAAATGGATTATTGCCTGGACGTGGTGGGCGAGGAACTGCGCCACCAGTTGAAAATGGATTGTTACCTGGACGTGGTGCAGGTTTTGGAAGCTCTGATTTTTCTTCAGCGGTTGCTTCTGCAGCATGTGTCTTTGCAGATTCTGCCTTTGCTGCTTCAACGCGCTCTTGTTGTGCCTTAAGTGCGTTGATATCAACGCCTAGTTCTGCAGCTAACTCCGCAGCTTGTTCAGCACTAACTTCACCCTTAGGTTTTGCCGCGGCCTTTTTGGCTGCAGCCTTTTTGACAGGCTTTTTTTCCTCTGCAGGTTTTGCATCGGGATACATCTCGATGAGCTTGCGCACAACTGGCGCTTCTACTGTCGATGATGCTGATCGGACGAATTCGCCCATTTCTTGGAGCTTTGCAAGGACAACCTTGCTCTCCATACCGAGTTGCTTTGCTAACTCGTGTACGCGGACCTTTGACACTTTTTCCCCTGTCTTGGCCCGCATGAAACTTCACATGCAAGCCCTAGTTGTACGACCTCATAGTTCTAACGAGCTCATTTGAGTTTCATATCTTTCTTATCCATTTCTTCGGTTAAAGCAATGCCCCATGGTATCGAACCCAAGGCCTGAATACATAATGGCCTTAAGCCTCAATCGGATTGTCTGGGTGAATATCGATTCGCCAGCCAGTTAAGCGGGCCGCTAAGCGTGCATTTTGCCCGTCTTTTCCGATGGCAAGTGAGAGTTGGTAATCAGGCACAACCACCTTGGCAGAGCGCCCGGCTAGGTCTGTGATTTGAACGGATGCAACTTTTGCTGGTGCAAGTGAATGTCCAACAAATGTTGCAGGATCTTCTGACCAATCCACAATATCAATTTTCTCGCCATGCAATTCATCCATTACTGCGCGAGCACGTGCACCCATTGGGCCAATGAGTGAACCCTTAGGACTAACACCTGCTCGGTGTGAGCGAACTGCAATCTTTGTGCGATGACCTGCTTCGCGTGCAACTGCCATGATTTCAACAATGCGATCATTAATCTCTGGAACTTCTAGAGCAAATAACTGCTTCACAAGTGCTGGGTGGCTACGAGATAACATTATCTCAGGGCCTTTTAATCCCTGTTTTACTTCAACAACAAAGCATTTAATGCGATCACCGTGGTTATATACCTCACCCGGTACTTGTTCTTGTGGCGGGATGCGCCCTTCAAATCGTCCAAGGTTAACAAGAATCATTTTTGGATCTCGGCCTTGCTGAACAACACCAGAGATAACATCACCAACATTGGCAGTGAACTCAGCAACGATTGATGCGTCATTGGTTTCACGCATCTTCATCTTGATTACTTGTCTGGCTGTTGATGTGGCAACGCGTGAGAAACCCTCAGGCATATCTTGCTCATCACCGATTTTTTCGCCGATCTCATTGAACTGAGGAATCAATATTTGAATTTCACCTGACTCGCGATCTAAAACAGCATGAGCATGACGCTTAGCTTCATCGGTCTGGTTATAGGCCGTAAGCACGCCTACCTCAATTGCTTGAATCAACTGCTCTAAGGGAATGCCTTTTTCATTAGTGAGCTCTACTAAGGCTGACATCTCAACATGCATTAGTTGTCATCCTTTCGATTAAATTCAATTTCAACCACAGCGCGCTTGATATCTGCAAAGGCAATCTCATGGTTTTTCATGCGTCCTTTAATGTTTTCAACTAACTGGGCATGGGAATCGTTAAATTCACCGAGTCTGGCAGTGACTACCGTTCCATCGTTGAGAGTCATCTTGATTAATCGAGTGAGGTTCTTAGTCCAGTGGCGGGGTAAAGTAAGTGGGCGATCAACACCAGGAGATGTGACTTCTAGTGTGAAAGGGTTATCACCCAATGCAGGTTCATTATCTAAAAGCTCTGAGATCACGCGCGAAACTGAAGTAACTTCATCCATGTTGAGCGGCTTTATTCCATCAACAACACAGATGACAGTGCTGTGGTTACCGGCTTTTTGTATTTGAACTTCTTCTAAGAAAAATCCCGCGTTTTCAACAGCTGGGGTGAGAAGTTCGGTCAATGAATCCTTGAGCGCCATAAGTATTTCTGCTTTCTTATTAAGTTGTGAGTCAATTGTAACTAGAAAGATGAGAAAGTATCAATTCCTACTTTTATGATTAAAGCCACGGTAACTATGAGGAAAACCTTGCGCACCAGCACTGACCCGCCACGAATAGCAAGGCGTGAACCGATGATTGCCCCAGCAACATTGGCAGCGCCTAACATCAATCCGAGCTTCCAAATAATGGCTCCATTTAAACCGAAAATCATAATTGCTCCAACATTTGTTGAAACATTTACAACCTTTGCAATTGCAGATGCAGTGATGAAGGCATACCCAAGGGATGCCACCAAAATCAACATCAGGAATGAGCCTGTGCCTGGCCCAAAAATTCCATCGTAGAAACCGATAATGAGGCCGGCAGCAATTGATATTTGGATTCGACGCTTGGATGCATGGCGAAGTAACTCTATTTTTCCTAAATCTGGCTTCAACCATGTATAGATCGCAACAACGATAAGTAGTACCAGAACAATCGGGCGCATAGATTGTGTAGGAATGCGCGATGCCAGAGATGCCCCAATGGCAGACCCAATAAATGCTGGTATTGCCATCGCTGCAAGAACTTTAATATCTGGCTTTATCTGCCTGCGATAGAGAGCTGCTGCAGTTGTGGTTCCAAAAACTGAGCCCAGCTTATTGGTGCCAAGAACTGTGACTGTATCTGTTTTAGGCAAACCGATTAAAAGAGCTGGAAGTTGAATTAATCCCCCGCCACCTGCGATTGAATCAACAAATCCAGCGAAAAACGATGCAGATATTAGAAATAGAACTGTAGCAAGCGTTAAGTCAGCAAACACTTTTCTAGGCTAGCAACTTGGCAATTGTTGATACTGCATCAGCAAGTAAAACTTCACTCTTATCCCCGCTCTTGCGGACTCGAACTTCGACTTTGCCTTCAGCAAGGGCTTTACCAACCACCACAATAATTGGATTACCAATTAATTCAGCATCTTTAAACTTCACGCCAGCACTTGCATCACGTCGATCATCGAGCATGACAGTGATTCCTGAAGCTTCAAGCTTTTGGCCAATATCAAGGGCTGTATCAAATGGAAGATCCTCTTTACCTGTTGCAACTATATGAACCTTGGCTGGAGCGATTTCTGCCGGCCAGTTAAGTCCAATTTCATCGCTAGTCTGTTCAGCAATTGCGGCAACTGCGCGTGAAACACCGATTCCATAAGAACCCATAGTTACCACCTGGGATTTACCGTTCTGGTCTAAGACCGTAAGGCTAAGCGCCTCTGCATACTTGCGACCGAGTTGGAAAATATGACCAATTTCAATTGCGCGATCAATAATAATTTCAGTGTTGCACTCTGGGCAGCTATCACCAGCTCGAACTTCAGCTGCTTCAACGTATGCATCTGGAGTGAAGTCGCGACCATTAACAACATAGCGGGCGTGGTGGTCCTTCTTATTTGCTCCACTTATCCATGCAGTTCCTGGTGCGACGCGTGGATCGGCTAGAACCTTAATTCCTGATTTAGCGGCATCTTGTGGTCCGATATATCCCTTAACAAGTGAAGGATGTTTAGCAAAGTCTGCTTCTTCAAATACGCGAAGCTCATGAACGCCACCTAGGTTTTCCTGCAGGCGCTTTAAATCAACTTCACGATCACCTGGAACCAAAACAGCGATTGGTGTGCCATCTGCCATCAACATAATGTTTTTCAAAGTGTCAGCGGCCGTGTATCCCCCACCAAATTTCTCATTCATCAGATCAACGAGTGAATCAATAGTTGGTGTATTTGGTGTATTCAAGACTTCAAGTGCAGGTATGGCTGATGCATCACCGGCCAGAACTTTAGTAACCATCGCTTCAACATTTGCAGCAAAGCCACACTTAGGACACAGCACATATGTATCTTCACCAGTTGAACATGGCGCTAAGAACTCTTCTGATTTAGAGCCTCCCATAGCACCAGAGACTGCCTTAACAATGTTGTATTTCATTCCTAAGCGATTAAAGCAACTGACATAAGCATCACGGTGCTTTTGATAAGAGATTTCTAAACCAGCATCATCAATATCAAATGAATATGAATCCTTCATCACAAACTCACGCCCGCGAATGATTCCACTACGTGGTCGCGCTTCATCGCGATACTTCGTTTGAATTTGATAGATAGAAAGTGGCAGATCTTTATAGGATGAATATTCACCCTTAACCATCAAAGTGAACATCTCTTCGTGTGTTGGTCCTAATAAATAATCTGCGCCACGGCGATCTTGAAGACGAAACAGGGATGGACCGTACTCTTCCCAACGATTGGTTGCCTCATATGCCTCGCGTGGCAAAAGTGCTGGGAAGTGAACTTCTTGAAAACCTGCTTGATCCATCTCTTGGCGAATAACGTTTTCAACGTTACGAAGAGTGATAACTCCCAGAGGCAGCCATGAGTAAATTCCAGCTGCAATTCTGCGAATATATCCCGCTCTTACTAATAAACGATGGCTAGCAACTTCAGCATCTGCTGGGTCATCGCGCAGCGTACGCAAAAAGAGCGTAGACATTTTTAGCATGGAGTGAGCCTATCGAACATCAACAGATGGTTGCCCTGAAGCAACGCCAGCGGCTTCCATTTCTTCGGCCAATCTCATAGCTTCTTCAATTAAAGTTTCAACAATTTGGGCTTCAGGTACAGTCTTAATTACTTGACCCTTAACAAATATCTGGCCCTTGCCATTTCCTGATGCAACACCAAGATCTGCTTCACGTGCCTCGCCTGGACCATTAACAACGCAGCCCATAACGGCAACGCGAAGTGGAACTGTCATTCCTTGCAATCCTGCCTGCACCTTTTCAGCCAATGTATACACATCAACTTGTGCACGTCCGCATGAAGGACAAGAGACAATCTCTAATTTACGTTGGCGCAAGTTAAGAGATTCAAGAATTGAGATTCCAACTTTAACTTCTTCAACTGGAGGCGCTGAAAGAGAAACACGAATAGTGTCGCCGATACCTTCTGCTAGCAAAATGCCAAATGCAGTTGCTGACTTGATTGTTCCCTGGAAAAGAGGTCCTGCCTCAGTCACGCCAAGGTGCAATGGATAATCACACTTAGCAGCAAGAATTCGATATGCATTGACCATGATTACTGGGTCATGGTGTTTTACTGAGATTTTAATATCTGAAAAACCATGCTCTTCAAATAATGATGCTTCCCACAGAGCTGACTCGGCTAAAGCTTCAGGCGTTGCCTTGCCATACTTTGCCAGAAGGCGTGGATCTAATGAACCTGCGTTTACGCCAATACGAATTGGAATTCCTGCATCCCCTGCAGCTTTTGCGACTTCCTTTACCTTGTCATCAAATTGCTTGATATTGCCGGGATTAACACGCACCGCAGCACATCCTGCATCAATGGCAGCGAAAATATATTTAGGCTGAAAGTGAATATCTGCAATAACTGGAATCTGGGATTTCTTAGCAATCTGAGCCAGCGCATCTGCATCATCTTGACTTGGAACTGCCACACGAACAATCTGGCATCCAGAAGCTGTTAACTCTGCAATCTGCTGCAGAGTTGCATTCACATCAGCTGTAAGAGTTGTACACATTGATTGCACGCTGACTGGAAAATCACTTCCAACGCCAACTTTGCCCACCATTAACTGACGCGTCTTTCGGCGCGGGCTTAATGTGGCAGGTGGTGCACTTGGGATTCCTAGATCAACCATGGCGCTATTGTGCCGTAAGAATGCGGGTTGTGCTAAAGATTAAGTATGACTGGATTAACGATGTCTGCAATTAGGAGCAGAACCGTAAGGGCAGCCAGAATCACGAAGACCACCATGGTTACTGGGGTCAGCAAAGTCACATCAATTGCGGCCGGGCGTGCTCGACCGCGAAGGCGCGCTATAAATGCGCGAAGCTCATCGGCAATAGCAACAGCCATATGTCCACCATCGAGTGGCAATATCGGCAATAGATTAAACAAACCGACGAAGATATTTAAGCTAGCAATAATCAAAATAAATGTTGATAAGCGCTCTGTTGCCGTTAAAGCATCACTACCTACTGCTTGTCCAGAAACTCGGGCGACACCGACAACACCAACTAAGCCATTGGGATCACGAGTTTCTCCGCCCACAGTTTGTCCCCATAAGGCAGGGATCTTTGAAGGAAGATTTATGAGAGATTTAACGCTTTGCACTAAGAAATCTTTAGTAACAATTGCTGAATTTTTAAATGAGGTGCCTAGATCAGAGCGCTTAAGTCCAACGTCATTGATGATTCCAAGCACATAGCGCTCAGATCCTTCAATAGTTTCCAGTTTTGCTGAGGCAGTTATTGTGAGCTCTTCCCCACCACGCTTAATCAAGAGAGTGAGAGGTGCGCCATTAGAGTTACGAATAATCTGAACATCTGAATACCAGTTTTGAACTTGCTTGCCATTAATAGCCAGAACTTCATCTCCAGCCAGAATTCCAGCAGATTGAGCCGCTGATCCTTTGACTACCTCATTAATAGTGGGCAATAACTGATTAGTGCCAATACCTGCGAATAAAACAAAGAGAAGAATGTAGCCAAGAACAAAATGGAGAAATGAGCCGGCACCAAGGACAATTAACTTTTGTGAAGATTTCGCAGTATAGAAAGCACGTGATTCTTCACCTTCAGGCATAACATCACCTGGTGTCATACCTTCAATCTTGCAATATCCACCTGCAGGAATAGCTTTAAGACCAAACTCAGTTTCACCGCGTTTGGTTGACCAAATCCGTGTTCCAAAACCTAAAAAGAATTCACTGACTTTCATGCCATAGCGCTTGGCAGTTAAGTAATGACCGAACTCATGGATCATTACTGAGATGAGTAAAGCGACAACAAAGCCAAGGATTCCGATGATCTGCATTATGGAGCCAATCGTAGTAGATGTGCATGTGCACGGGTGCGAGCATCATCTTCTAGGGCACTGACATCGGATAAATCTCTGAGAGTTTTCGGTGAATCTTTCTCTAGGTCAGCAACAACTCCAGCTATAACTCCAACTATAGATTTGAATTCAAGCTTTTTGGAGATAAATGCAGCCACTGCCACTTCATTAGCAGCGTTAAATATCGCAGGTAATCCCCCGCCTACTTCACCACAATGGCGTGCTAGATCAATGCTTGGAAATTGTTTGGCGTTAATAGGTGCAAATGTCCAAGTGTGTGGGATTGACCAATCTATTGGCGCAGTTGATTTCTTTAATCTATCTGGCCAGTTCATTGCGTAGGCAATTGCGCCTTTCATATTAGGCGGACTGGCTTGAGCAATCGTTGAGCCGTCATTGAATTCAACAAGGGAGTGGACGACCGACTGTGGGTGAATAACAGCTTCAATATCTGAATACGGCAAACCAAATAAGTAATGTGCCTCAATGATTTCAAGACCTTTATTGACAAGAGTTGCTGAATTGATAGTTACAACCGCCCCCATTGACCACGTTGGATGCTTAAGTGCATCCTCCACAGTAATTCCATCTAGATTTGTGCGATCTCTAAACGCTCCCCCGCTTGCAGTTAAAACAATCTTTTTAATTTCAGATTTCTTACCAGCTAAAGCCGACTGAAAAATCGCACTGTGTTCTGAGTCAACAGGGATTATCTGGTGTTCTCTAGCCCTACTCATTACTAGATCTCCGCCAGCAACCAATGACTCCTTGTTAGCAAGTGCCAAGGTATTGCCGGCATCTAAAGCTGCAAGTGTCGGTCCAAGCCCAATAGATCCAGTAATGCCATTGACCACAACATCGCAGTTAATAGCTGCAATCTCTGTTGATGCATTAGCACCGTCAATGACAGTGACTCCAGGCATTGCTGTGCGCACCACATCTGCATTATTTACTACTCCAACATGTGAAACTTTGAACTGCTTAGCCTGTGCAATGACTAATTCTGGGTTGCTTCCTGCAGATGAAATACCCACAACTTTAAAGAGAGAAGGATTGCTTGCGATCACTTCAAGGGCCTGAACACCAATTGAGCCCGTAGAGCCCAAAATAACTACATCACGCATTTATCGGTCCAGAAGATTTTGTGTTGGAGAGTACTTAGTTCCTGAACGGCGCTTTGCAATTGCACTGAGCGCCTCTAGGACAACACGGTTAGCCAAAATTGCAGTTATATCCGCGCTATCAAATGCTGGTGCTACTTCAACAACATCAATTCCAACGACTGGAAGTTCAAGACAGATTCTGCGCACAGACTCTAGAAGCTCACGGCTAGTCATTCCACCTGGTTCTGGAGTTCCAGTTCCCGGTGCCATACCTGGATCAACAACGTCAATGTCTACAGATAAGAAAACTCCATCGCACTCATTTGTAAGAATTGCGAAGGATTCATCTAGAACTGTATTGAGTCCGCGGTGGTGAATCTCTGTCATTTCATAGGAGCGCATTCCTTGATCGCGCATCCAATCCAAAGTCTTTGCATCTGGCCAATAGCCCCGCAAACCTAACTGTAAGAAGCGATCTCCACGCACTGTTCCTGTATCAATTAAGCGACGCATAGGCGTGCCATGACCAACTAAAGCACCCCACTGATCTTCACCAGTATCAGCATGTGCATCAAAGTGAATCATTGAAATCTTGCCCATGCCGCGGTGGCGTGCAATTCCTGCAACATCTGCAGATGCAATCGAGTGATCTCCACCAAGAATGACTGGTATTGCACCAGCACGTGAAATCTTTTCTGTGGCTTGTGCTAAAACTTCTAGCGATGCAACCAAGTCACTACCTGGCATTAACAAATCTCCTGCATCGACAACTTTCATTTCCTTTAATGCATCGATGCGCAAAGCTAAATGTGGACGCTCAGCATCATGAGACAGATAATCTCCACCACGAATTGCTTGCGGACCAAACTTGGCGCCTGAACGATGTGAAGTTCCACTATCAATGGGTGCGCCAACGATTACTACATCTGCATCGGCATAAGAGGAAGGAATATCTAAATCACAGCGCTCGATTCCCAGAAATGTGAAATCGGGGCCATACATATTGCCGTGATTGGTCATGGCTTAAGAATAGAGGTAAAGCTTAAGAATCAAAGCCCAAGCCCAAAGCATCGAGTAATTTCAGCCATAAATTACGCTTACCTTGATTTTGATCAGCCCTATTGATTGACCACTGCGTAATTCGGATAAATATAAACTTCAAAGGCTCTGGCGGGAATGGCAGCGGCTTCTTGCGAACCATCTTTAAACGAGTACGTTCGTTATCAACCTTATCCAGAAGATCTAACATCACTTGTGCGCCAAATCGAGTCGAGCCAACACCAAGTCCGGTGTAGCCCAATACATATGCCACTCGCCCACCATAGGCTTTTCCCCAAAATGGTGAGAACCGTGAACATGTATCAATTGCTCCGCCCCAACCATGTGTGAACTTAATTCCCTTGAGCTGCGGGAAAGTTTCTAAGAACGCCTGCGCTAAATGCGCATAAGTCTCAGCATCCGTCTCATATTCCTGACGCACTTTGCCGCGGAAGTTATATATGGCGTCGTAGCCGCCCCACAAAATCTCATTATCTTTTGTTAAGCGATAGTAATGGAATTGGTTTCCTGCCTCTGATAGACCTTCACGGCCTTTCCAGCCAATTGATTTCATCTGTTCTTTAGTCAATGGTTCTGTAACTAACTGAAAGTCATATACCGGCACAACATATTTATGCGCACGCTTTACTAGTGACTTAAAGACGTTAGTAGCAAGGGCAACCTTTTGGGCATAGACGCTTCCATATGGAGTATGAACAATCATTCCATCACTTGTGCGCTCTAACCATTCAACGTGGGTGTTTTCGAAAATCTTCACACCTAGCTTCAAACAAGCTCGCTCTAATCCCCATACTAATCTCGCCGGATCTACTAACGCAGTCCCATCTGGATCCCATAGCGCCGCTTTAGATAACGGTGAGTTAACACGTGCTTGTATTTCCTCTTGACCTAAAACTTCAACATTATCGCCAAAAGAGTTTCTCAAATTAGCTTCATCGACTAAGCCTTCGATCTGCCACTCTTCGTTGGCAATTCGTAGCTCACCGGTCCACTCAAATTGGCAGTCAATCCCATATCGCTTGATAGTCTCTTCAATTAAATCTAAATTCTCTCGGCCCAAACGCTCAATTACGGCCATCTCATCTTTAAATCTGCTGTATCCATTCATAAAACCATGGGTCAATGAGTAGCTACAGAACCCGCCATTTCGCCCAGATGCACCCGCGCCAGTTTCACGCTGTTCAACAATGATTACTTCGCGCTCTGGGTTTTGTTCTTTTGCAATTAAAGCCGTCCATAAACCGGTATAGCCAGCACCCACCACACATAAATCAGTAGTGACATCACCAATTAATGTTGGATTTGGTTGTGGTTCAAGGGGATCTTCATCCAGCCAATACAAAGCTGGCTGCATATGTGAAAGATGCTTGAGAACGTAAGGGTCGATGGTTGCCATCGCGCTATCCGGCCTTGACCGGAATCACCCCTTCAATCACTACTCGTAGTTGGCCCGGGTCCTCCGGAACCTAACCCCACAACGCAGATTTTCTTAAACAACCTGTAGTTCGTTGTGGACTGGATAAAGGTTAGCGGTTTTTCTTTCTTTTTACTAGTTGCCCCGCAATAACTATGGCTAAAGCTAGGAAAAACATCGCAGAGCCAATCACGTTAGCTTGTGCTGGGATTCCGCGTGCGGCAGAAACATAGACAAACTTAGGGAAAGTTATGAGAGTTCCAGAGTTGAAATTAGTAATAATAAAATCATCAAAAGAAAGGCTAAAGGCCAGTAAGGCAGCCCCTGCAATTCCAGGTGCTACTAATGGCAAAGTCACTTTACGGAATGTTTCAAGTTCATTGGCGTAAAGATCCATTGCAGCTTGTTCAAGTCGTGGGTCCAGGGATGCAATACGGGCTTTCACGGTTACCACCACAAAGGAAACACAAAACACTACGTGTGCAATAACTGTTGGCCAGAAGCCTGGGTTAATTTTGAATACCAAAAACAATGAAAGTAGTGAAGCACCGAGAACAATCTCAGGTGTTGCCATCGGTAAAAAGATAAGTAAGTTTGAACTTGAGCGGCCCTTGAACTTATAGCGTCCAATTGCAAAGGCAATCATTGTGCCAAGAATTGTTGAAAAAATAGTGGCGAGTAAGCCAATCTTGATTGAGTTTCCAAGAGCGTTACAAACCTCGGGTGCCCCGCAAGGATTTTTCCAGTTATCTAAGGTGAAACCTTTCCAGATTAAATTACTCTTACCTGAGTCATTAAATGAGAAGGCAAATGTGTAAGCAACTGGAATAAAGAGATAGGTGAATCCAAAAATCATGTAGATGCGCAGCAAGTTGCGCCCAAACCAGCGAGAGAAGCGGGCCTTGAATGGAATGGTTGGGATGGAGGCATCTTTAATCTTCTGGCTCATACCAACTCCTCCGTTCCTGCTTTGCGAATATATAAAGTAACAAGAATCAAGATCGCTACCATCAGAGTGAAGGAAAGAGCAGCAGCGGTTGGATAATCAACAATCTTGAAATAGCGTGACTCAATCACGTTACCAATCATCTTTGTATTAGGACTTCCCAAAATTGCAGCGTTGACATAGTCACCTGCAGCTGGAATAAATGTGAGAAGAGTTCCAGCAACGACACCTGGCATAGAAAGTGGAACAGTAACCCTGCGAAAAGCTGTTATTCCATTGGCATAGAGATCCCCCGCCGCTTCAATTGTGCGAGGATCAATGCGCTCTAGTGATGCATACAATGGCAGAGTCATAAAAGGTAAGAAGTTATAGGTCATACCAGCAACGACTGCAATAGAGGTCGAAGTCAGCGTGGTCTGTTCCCCAATGATGTTGAGACTGCGAAGTCCTGGAACAACGAAACCTTCTTCACCAAGAATCTGCTTCCAAGCGACAGTTCGTAGCAGGAAAGAGGTAAAGAAGGGAGCAACAACTAAAACAAGAAGAATATTTTTAAACTTTCCTGCCTTAAAGGCAATTGCATAGGCAAGCGGGTAGGCAATGGCTAGAGCAAAAATCGTGGCCAAGCTTGCATACAAAAATGATCGACCAAACTGTTCCTTGTTCTCAACAAATGCTTGAATGTAGTTACCAAAGGCAAGTGTTTGTTCGTATTCACCTGTGTCGCCACCAGCTACTGGTGTCTGGGTGGAAGTCTGTGCAAGATTAATGATTGGCAGAATAAAGAAAGTAAAAAGGAAAGCGAAACCTGGGAGAAGAAGCAGGTAAGGAACACGTACCTTCGGAAAGGACACGTTATTCCTCCTCTAATTCCTCAGGATTAACTTCTGTACCCGCTTCGATATCTTCATCTCCACGCAGACCAAATGTGAAGCTTGGTTCCCATGAAATATTAACTTCATCGCCCTTATCAAATGGTGCAACACCATCATCGTTTTGCTCAAAGACCATAACTTCCTGGCCCCAAGGCATTGCCACCACATATTGCGTGCTCACACCAATGTAGGAAACATCTTCAATATGTCCGCCAGTTAAAATGTTTCCCTTAACCGGAGTACCAAGGCGAGAAATTCTAAACTTCTCTGGACGAATTCCTGCATAGAGTGAACTATCAACTGCGTGACTGCGCTTTTTAGGCATGGAAATCTTTTGGCCATAGAGATCAACTACTAAATTATCGCCATCATTTCCATCGATTTTGCCCTTAATCAAATTAGATTGACCGAGGAAGTTAGCAACAAATGCTGTCTCAGGGTTGTCATAGAGATCTGCAGGAGATCCCATCTGTTCAATCTTGCCCTCATTCATAACCGCGATTGTGTCCGCCATGGTCATGGCTTCTTCTTGATCATGTGTTACGTGTACGAAAGTTAAGCCAACTTCACGCTGAATCCATTTGAGTTCGATCTGCATTTGACGACGTAGCTTTAGATCAAGTGCACCTAACGGTTCATCTAGAAGCAAAAGGGCTGGACGATTAACAATTGCGCGAGCAAGTGCGATGCGCTGTTGTTGACCGCCTGATAGTTGAGTTGGCTTGCGCTCAGCTAAATGTGGAAGCTCAACAAGGTTTAAAACCTTATCGACTTGTTCCTTAACATCTTTGATTCCGCGACGGCGAAGACCAAAAGCGATATTTTCAAAGATGGTTAGGTGAGGAAATAGAGCGTAGTTTTGAAAAACAGTATTAATCGGGCGTTGATACGGACGCGTGGTTGTAATGTCCGTTTCACCTAAGTGAATACTTCCAACTGTTGGCTCTTCAAGGCCCGCAACCATGCGAAGCGTTGTGGTTTTGCCACAACCTGAAGGGCCAAGCAATGCAAAGAAAGATCCTTTTGGAATCGTAAGAGTTAAATCATCTACCGCAGTGAAATCACCATATGACTTCGTAATACGAGTTAGACGAAGATCTCCCCTTGCAGTAATTGGATCTTTCGACACTAGTTTCCTTGAGCTTGCTGGAAGGCTTCAGCCCACTTTGTCTCTTCATCTGGTGTGAGAGAGCGGAAAACATTCAGGCG
>Ga0209770_10000691_pt1 | contig 18072 bp, 14 predicted proteins | sample LauGreSu1BDMLBDD_2_FD_187572 | JGI IMG/M metagenome (GOLD analysis project Ga0209770, IMG submission 187572) | Freshwater lake microbial communities from Lake Michigan, USA - Su13.BD.MLB.DD (SPAdes) (version 2) | ecosystem: Environmental > Aquatic > Freshwater > Lake | place: Lake Michigan, USA...
TCAATGAAGAATGAAGGCAAAGATAAGCAATTGAGAATGGCGAGAGAATCAGGAATGTGCCATGACAGATTGTGCGGCGAATTGACCCGATAAAACCACGAGTGGAATTCCGCCTCCGGGATGCGAGCTGCCTCCGCAATGATGCAGATTTTGAACATGAGGATCGGTATTCTTGGGTCTGAGGAATGCACTGAACATGGAATTCGAGGAAGATCCATAGAGAGAACCCCCCGTGGCATGGAATTCCATCGAAAAATCATCGGGAGTGATGATGAATGGTTCATCGGCAATATACGATTGCATACCCGGTAGGAAACGCTCAATCATAGTCAATATGGAATGTTTATACCGCGCTGTCTTTTCTTCATTCCATTCTTTTGTACCCGAAGTTGGAGGCGTATTCACGAGGACAAACCAATTCTCTTTCTCATTACTCACTTGCGATGCATCTGACTTTCCGGAAACGCTGATATACACAGTCATTTCTTCGGGTGATTCTTTGTCCTTGAAGATTGTCTTGAATTCTTGTTCATAGGCATCAGAAAAAAGAACAGTGTGATGCGACATGTTAAATGGATTTTTATTCATCGGAATAAGCATCACAAAACCGGAAGTTGAGAGCTCGGGTTTTTTTTCACTTGGTTTTCGAAGCAAGTCATGCCGTGCATGATAGACATCTGCATTGGAAATTACATGTTTTGCTTCATGGATATTGCCATCTTTTGTTTTCACGCCCTTTGCTATGTTCTTATCTGTGATGATCTCATCAATATCTGCGTTGAAGATGAAATTCACTCCCAATTCCGTGCATCTTTTGTGAAATGCTTCAGCGATTGCATAGATGCCACCTTCCGGATACCATCCACCATATTCAAATTCGATGAATGGAATCACCATGAGTGTTGCGGGCGCGAGATAGGGTGATGATCCATTATATGTTGCGAAGCGATCAAAGAGTTGAATCAATTTCGGATTGCTAAAATACTCTGCATTGAAAGAGTGAAATTTACTGGAGAATTTCAGTGAAGGTAGTGCAGGTAAAAGTGGGAGATTTTTCCGTTTGAAAAATTCTTTGAATCCATCGAATGGATTGAAGAGAAACACATCTTTTGTTGCATGATAAACCTTGCTTGCATGCGCCAGATAAGCATTCATTTCCTGCATGCTTTTTCTGCCGAAAATTTTCTCAGTTTCTTCATTGCGTTTGAATGGATTGGAATGACAATCATATTGTTTGCCATCGAGCCAGCGATAATGACAAATGGGATCAATCGGTAGTAATTTAAGGTATTCATCAAGCACTGCACCTGTTTGCGCGAATGCATCACGAAGAATGAAGGGCATAGTGATGAGTGATGGGCCTGCATCGAAAAGACAATCTCCATGAAAAACCCGGCGCATTTTACCACCGGGTTCTGAGCGTTTCTCGAGTATGGTCACGGAATATCCTTTGGAGGCCAATTGCATTGCTGCATTCATTCCACCAATTCCAGCACCGATGATGATCACATCATTCTTCATCAATATTGATCCTTTTGCTTCGGGTTTTCTTTCTTTCGCCCGTGATATGTTTTGTTTGCAATCTATCTTCTTTCGAGACTCTCGTCGGGATAGTTGCTTTTCTGATTTTTGGGACAATCAATGCTTTCTTGATATATGTTTTCAAGAGCTTGATTGCCAATTCCTTATTCTCATATTGACTTGCACCACGCTGTTCGGTGATCATCACGAGACCATCTTTATTCAGTTTGATATCAGGAAATGCCATCAATCGGAAGCGTGCATCTGCAGGTAATTCTTCATGAATGAAGATATTGTAAATGAGTCGGACTTTACTTTCCACTTTATTGACATTTTGTCCGCCCGGACCCGATGAACGAACAGTCTTGAATGTTAAAGCATCTTCCGGGATGCTATATTGATCATTGATGCGCAACAGTTTCTTGTCCATGATTACACTCCTTTTTTTTGTGTATCAGTATGTAAAAATCCAAATATGCTACCACAAATCCCGCCCATGATATGTGCAAATTGCGAAATGGTATCCGGTCTCAAAGAAGCCAAAAATTCTTTTCCCAAAAAGAGTGCAACAATAATGATAAAAGTCAGAGGAACATGTCCACTTTTGATATTAGCAAATGAGCTCAGTAGAATGAGCATAAACACGATTCCACTTGCGCCGAGAAGTCCGGTATTCATGAAGAACACTGAGATGATTCCTGTAATGAGTGCCGTGATGACCATCATGACAAGCATTGTTTTCGATCCATATTTTTCTTCGAGCAATGGACCGATCAGAAGAATAAGTGTGAGATTACCGAAGAGATGCTCCCATGATGCATGACCGAGCACATGTGTGAACATCCGTAGATAACTCAGTGGATTGAAAATTCCTGAGGGCCATGCCGTGAAGAGCAGGGAAGTACTGGTTCCTGCAGTGATTACAGAGAGTATCATCACTGCAAATGCCATGAGTGAGAATGTGAGAATGACCGGTGAATTATAATGGATCTTCATCAGGGTTTTTCCACTTCGAGAATATTTCCATTTCTATCGATGATCCCCCATGTGGCTCTTTGATAATCATATCGCTCATCATCGATGTCGATGTCTGATTGTGTGGAGTCGAGATTCACACGCATTTTTCCATTCTGAAAAAATCCATAATCGAATCCACAACATCCTTCATCGATTGCGCCGAAAGATTTGTTGATTGCTCTTTCACCTTTCGCATTGATGAACATGACGAGTCCTTTCTTACGTACGGCTGCGAGTCCTTCACTGAATCGATGGGCTTGATCGAATTGTGGTGGAATGACCCATTTTCCGGTATGATCTATATAACCAAACTTGTATTTGTCATGAGCCACGCATAATCCATCATGAAATTCAGGAAAATAATATGTGGCTGCTCCACCGAGTGTTCCTTCGATGATTCTATCGAAGACTTGTCTTCCATTTTTGTCAATGAACAGATAATATGAATCCGTCGAATCAATCACTGCGCATACGCCTTCGGAAAAGCGGGGTCTTGCGCCAGCATCACCGCCATAGATTGCGGGGATGCGCATATTACCTTTACGATCGATGAAACCGATGCGATCATTCTTTCTAAATGAATACATGCCCTCACCTGCGAACCACAAATCAGGATGGGAATAGGGGAGAATGATTGTACCTGTTGAATCGATGATTCCGCAGACTTCATTGGAATCACAAATGATGGCATATCCATCTTCGAATTCGGTGGCATAATCAAATTGATCTACAAATGCTTGTTCACCTGATGGAAGTACATATACATAGTGCTCGCCATCAATGAGCTTTGGCTTTAATTCAGAAGTAGGATATCCTTTCTTTTGAATACCACAAGCAAACAGCAATGATATGAGCATTACAATCATGCCGACTGATTTCATGTTCATCCCCGAAAATGTATTGAAGAATTCAAGCAATCACAAAGGTATATTTCCATGCTTTTTCCAAGGATTCGAATCTTCCTTGGTTTCAAGCAATTCGAGAGCGCGAATCAGTTTTTTTCGTGTATCGGATGGTCTGATGACATCATCGATATATCCTCTTTCCGCAGCGGCATAAGGATTGCAGAATTGTGCATTGTATGCGGCTTCGAGTTCAGCGGCTTTGGCAACTTTGTCTTCCGCATGTTCGATTTCTTTTTTGAATAAAATCTCAACCGCACCTTTTGCACCCATCACGGCGATTTCAGCAGTTGGCCATGCAACATTATAATCACCGCGGATATGTTTGGAATTCATCACATCATAAGCTCCGCCATATGCTTTTCTTGTAATGACCGTGACTTTGGGTACTGTTGCTTCGCAGAATGCATAGAGTAATTTCGCACCATGTCTGATGATGCCACGCCATTCTTGATCTGTTCCGGGGAGAAATCCGGGTACATCTTCAAAGACTACTAGTGGAATATTGAAGCAATCGCAGAAGCGCACAAATCTTGCTCCTTTCGATGAACTATTGATATCCAAAACGCCGGCCATGGAGGCAGGTTGATTGGCAACTATGCCCACGGGACGACCATTCATAGTTGCAAAACCAACCACGATATTCTCGGCAAAGTCTGCGTGAATTTCAAAGAATTGGGATTCATCGACAACAGTTTTGATCACATCTTTGATATCATATGGTTGATTCGGATTTGCAGGGATGATGGTATCGAGTCTTGTGCAAATTCTATCGGGCAGATCTACTGTTGGAATATGTGGTAAAGTCGCAGTATTACTTGAAGGTAAATAGCGCATGAGATCACGAACGCGTGTGAGCGTATCGACTTCATCTTCACATGCTACATGAGCAACGCCGGATTTTGAGGCATGTGTATCTGCACCACCAAGTTCTTCGAATGTGACTTCTTCATGCGTCACGGTTTTTACCACATTGGGTCCGGTGACAAACATATAAGAACTACCTTTTGACATGAATACGAAGTCGGTGATGGCTGGTGAATACACCGCACCGCCGGCACATGGTCCGAGAATCACGCTGATTTGCGGAATCACACCGCTGGCCAAAGTATTGCGAAGGAAAATATCAGCATAGCCACCGAGTGAAACCACGCCTTCTTGGATGCGTGCGCCACCTGAATCATTGATTCCGATGACAGGCGCTCCGATTTTCATGGCGAGATCCATGATTTTACAGATCTTTTCAGCGTGAGTTTCCGAAAGTGAGCCACCGAAAACAGTGAAATCTTGGGAGAAAACGCAGACTGTACGGCCATGAATGCGACCCGTCCCGGTGATCACGCCATCGCCGAGAGGTCTTTGCTTTTCGAGTCCGAAATTCGTGGAACGATGTCTGACAAACATGTCAATTTCTTCAAAAGAATCCGGGTCGAGCAGAAGATCGAGTCTCTCACGAGCCGTCAATTTTCCTTTTTTGTGTCTTTCCGCGATTTTTTGCTCTCCGCCACCTAGCATGGCCTCTTTGCGGAGTTCATCAAGTAACTGAAATTTGTCTGACATTATTTGTTTTCCATAGTGATATTCAGGGATGCAATATGCGAAATTGGAGGGAGACCCTTTAGAATTCACGACTCAAATTTCAGAACCTCATATTCATGGCGTGATTTTTGTAGTAATAAACAGCTCAGTATCCGTGAATATGACATGTCCATGAATTTTCAAGAAGCGCTCAGACATTTCCTTTCGGCATGCGAATTGCAGAAAGGATATTCCCCGCATACGATTGAAACATATCAATGTGCCTTGCTTGAATTTCAGGAGTATTTTCTTACGGAGTATGGCGTAATTCCTGAAATAAATGCCATAGAACCGGCGGATATACGACCCTTTTTAGGCTATCTGCATGATCGCGGATTGGCCAAGAAATCACTTAGAGTGAAAATTTCGGCGGTAAAATCATTCTTTAAATTCGCTTATCGGCAATCGTGGATCGATCGCAATCCCGCAGCGATTGTATCCACGCCGAAAGCGGAGAAAAAATTACCCTCTTTTTTACAGCCAGGTGAAATTGAATTGCTCATGGATTCTTTTAAGCCGAATTCACCTGCCGGCGCAAGAAATATAGCCATGGCGGAATTACTCTATAGCTCCGGATTGCGCGTGAGTGAATTGATTCATCTCCCGATGTTGAATATTGACTTATCAGCCGGAACCGTGCGTGTGATGGGCAAAGGCAAGAAAGAACGAATTGTGCCGATTGGACAAAAAGCAAATGAAGCAATCGAAAGATATCTCGAAAAAAGGGGTGAGCTTGCTTCCATGAAGACAGCCCAACCCGAAGGAAAAGTTTTTCTGAGCGATCGAGGAAAAGTGATGAATCCGGCGGTTGTGTATCGCATCATCAAAAGAGCGATGAACCCGATCACGGAATCACCACAGAAAAGTCCGCATGTATTGCGACATACCTTCGCGACACATTTGCTCGACAATGGAGCCGACATTAGTTCCGTAAGTGAAATGCTCGGACATAGCTCTCTTTCGGCAACGCAGGTCTATACGCATGTGTCCGTGGACAGACTCAAACAAGCATATCAAAAAGCTCATCCAAGAGCATAATATGAAAGGTCATAATGAAAATACATGAATTTGAACATGGTCTGAAAGATCGCGTGGCAATCGTCACTGGTGCAGCATTCGGTAATGGCAGTGCATTTTGTGAAAGACTCGCAGAAGAAGGTGCCATCGTCGTGATCGCAGATTTGGCAGATGCAAGTGAAACAGCAGAAAAAGTCAGGCAAGCCGGTGGAAGAGCACTCACCGTGAAAGCCGATTGCACCAAGCCCGAAGATGTACAAGCATTGATTGATGCAACGCTGAAGGAATTTGGGACAATCGATATTCTGGTACATAATGTCGGCATCTATGATGAAGCACCATTGGAATTGATCACTCATGAACAATGGAGTCGAATGATGGAAATCAATCTGACAAGTCTCTTTCTCGTCACCCAAGCTGTGCTTCCAACAATGAAAGCCAAAAATTTTGGGAGAATCATCACGATGTCTTCCAATACTGTATGGCTTGGCACTCCATTTCTCTCACATTATGCCGCAGCAAAAATGGGCGTGATAGGTTTCACGAGATCGCTCGCATCAGAAATCGGCAAGCATGGAATCACGATCAATGCAATCACTGTTGGTTTGACCGCAACACAAAGACCACATGATGTGCGATTGTCAAAAACTATACTCGAACATATTCTTCCGGAACAAGCCGTGCATCGTCCCGATGAACCGGAAGACATTGCGAATCTCGTGGCATTTCTCGCTTTGCCGGCATCAGGAATCATCACAGGACAAACCATCAATGTTGATGGCGGAGCCGCAAGACATTAAGCCATGACTTCACTCTTCAAAGAAATATCGAATCTTGCCACCGAGCAAAGAAATCAAAGATCGAAAGACATCGATCTCATGAATACTTCCGAAATTCTCGAGCTCATCAATAGTGAAGATGCAATGGTTGCATTGGCAATCAAAGATGAACTCGAGCATATCACAGAAGCTGTTGACATCATCACCGAACAATTCAAAATCGGCGGTAGATTATTCTATGTCGGCGCGGGAACAAGCGGAAGACTCGGCATCGTTGATGCATCGGAATGTCCTCCAACATTTGGCACAAATCCTGACATGGTACAAGGTATCATCGCCGGTGGAGAGCAAGCAATGTTCAAAGCACAAGAAGGCGCGGAAGATTCAGTTGAATTCGGTGCGCAGTCTTTGCTGGACAATCATGTGAATCATAATGATGTGATTTGCGGAATTGCTGCATCCGGTAGAACGCCATTTGTACGCGGAGCTTTGGACAAAGCAAGAAGTATGGGATGTCATACCATTTTGGTAACCACGAATACAAGGGAACAACTCGATGCTCTCGGGGTGGAAGCGGAGATCGTGATTGCACCGAATGTCGGACCCGAAGTCATCGCTGGCTCAACACGCATGAAGAGTGGAACAGCACAAAAAATGGTGCTGAACATGCTTACAACTGCATCAATGATAAGACTCGGCAAAAGTTATGGAAATATCATGGTGGATCTACAATTGACAAATGCGAAATTGCGTGAAAGAGCAAAACGCATCATCATGGAAATAGCGGATGTGGACTATGATAAAGCAAGTGAAGTTCTCGAGATGGCGAAAGGTCATGTGAAGACCGCACTCATGATGCTACTCGCCGATATCGATGCTCAAACAGCAAAAGAAAAATTACAAGATGCAGACGGATTTATAAAAACTGCCCTACAAGGATGATATCGTGCAAAAGAAACAATATTCACCGAAAACACAACAATTGCGTAATGCAGTGAAAACTCACCGTTTGGAACATCTTCATCAAAACACGAAGATTTTGTGTACCATGGGACCGGCAATCGCATCGCAAAACAAAATCATCGAATTGGTTTTGGCGGGTGCAAATGGGTTTAGACTCAATATGTCACATGGATCACATGAAGTTCATCTCGAGAATATCAATATCATTCGATCCGCTGAAAAAAAACTAGGCATATTTCTTCCAATCGTTGCTGATTTACAAGGTCCGAAAATCAGAGTCGCAGATCTCAAAGATCAGGTGATTGATCTTGAAACAGGAGCGAGCTTTGCTATTGCTGATAGACAAAAAGTAAAGAAATCAGGTCTAAATATTCCTGATAAATTTATCCCCGTTGAATATCCTGAAATCGCTCAAGATGTGAAGAAAGGTGATGTCATGCTTTTCGATGATGGACTCATGAAAGTGACAGTCACTTCGGTGAAAGCACCATTTGTACATGTTACAGTATTGAATGGCGGCAAACTCAAATCTCGCAAAGGAATTAATCTTCCGAATGTGAAAGTGAGTCAACCTTCCATGTCTGACAAAGATAAAAAAGATGTGAAATTCGCAGTTGAACAAGGCGTGGATTATGTGGCTTTGTCATTTGTGAGAAAACCCGAAGACATTCATCACATAAAAAAAGTGATCGCTAAACTTGGTGGTAAGCAATGGGTGATTGCAAAGATTGAAAAACCAGAAGCCGTCACCAATATCGACTCCATAGTTCAAGCCTCCGATGTGATCATGGTTGCTCGTGGTGATCTCGGTGTGGAAATACCCGCAGCTGAAGTACCAACGGTGCAGAAGAACATCATTGCCGTGTGCAATCGTTATGCAAAACCCGTCATCACAGCAACGCAAATGCTTGAATCGATGATTAATAATCCAAGACCAACAAGAGCAGAAGCGAGTGATGTGGCAAATGCCGTCTTGGATGGAACTGATGTTGTGATGCTTTCCGCGGAAACTAGTGTTGGCGCATTTCCCGTGGAAACAGTAAGCTATATGCGCACAATTTGTAGTGAAGCTGAATCACATTGCAAACAAGATGATATGCGTATCAGAAGAAGAACATTGGGCTTGCCGAGAAAAGAACACAATACAGATTTAATTGCAACAGCCGCGGCTACGATTGCTGAGAATCAAGATGTTGCCGGTATTTCAACATTGAGTTTGTCCGGTGAAACGGCATTGTTGATTTCAAATAGAAGACCCAATACTCCCATTATCGCAATGACAGAATTTGCCGAGATCGCAAGAAGAACGGGATTATTCTGGGGAGTGACAGGTGTATTGATCGATAAAGTCGGTGGTACGGACTTCACGGTTGAACACATGAAACAATTCTTGAAGAAAGAACAATTTTTCAAGTCGGGTGAATCTGTTGTCATCACGATCGGTCGACCCCTCGTGGCGCGCTCCAGAACAAATATGTTGACGATTGAACAGATACCGTGAAATTGAGATTGATCAATCTTGCATTATTCATTATATGTTTCCTGAGTATCAATACACCGGAAATATTAGGTGATGATGCGGATATAAAAGTAAGCACTTCGCTTCATGGTGAGGCATATCTTCAGCATTCATTCAGAAAGAATGCTGAAAGATTGCCTGATTATATGGTGTCTCATGTGGAACTCAATTCACCTACAGTGAATCTTCTATTGGGTAAAATCGCCTTTGATGCAAAATCTTGGAAAGGGGAATTTTCCATGATGTCCGGTACCTATTCTCGCGATAATCTGGCTCATGAAATTGGAATATTGAAAAACATCAATTCCATGTGGTTATCATATGCGCCTTCTGAAACTATTGACATTCTTGCCGGAATATATTCATCTCATATTGGAGTTGAATCTCCGATTGGAAAGGAATGTTTGGTCCCCACACGAAGCATCGTCGCGGATAATTCTCCATACTATGAATCAGGAATTCGCATTCGACATCAAGCGAATAATGCAATATATGCCATACATCTTCTTAATGGTTGGCAAAGAAGCAGTATTGATTCCTTGGGTATTTTGCCCGCGATTGGATATGAGTATAGTGCAAATACCGAACAATTGAATTATCGCTTTTCAGGATTTATAGGTAAGATAAGTCATGATACATCTGATGGAATACGATATTATCAACATCTCGGTGCCACTTATCAAATTAATCCGAATTTCATTGTATCTGCAAGCTTGGATATTGGAATGCAACAAAAGAAGGGACTCCAAGCATGGATATTTGCTCCGCTTATTATGGGACAATGGAGTTTGAATGAGTCATTAAAAGCACATGGAAGATTGGAATATTATCATGATCCTGAAGTAATGATCATAAGTTCAATGAGTGGATTATCAGGTTTTGGTTATTCCATGGGCATTGATTGGTCATATTCTAATGCAATGCTCTTCCGCGCTGAATGGCGACAAATTCATGCAATGCATGATAATCAAGATGTGAATATCTTGGGAATTCATGCTCAATGGGCAATCATGAATGAATTATGAGATTATCGTTGCGGACCATTCGGTGAACTGATGATTGCTTGTCTCAATTCACGCAATGTTGGATTGTCTGATTGCACTCTCTCGGCGATATTCAAATATGCATTCGCCTCTGCTGATCTTCCCGTCATCCACGCATATTGGGCGAGATTCAATAGTTCATTTGCAGTGGTGGTTGAGAGTCCTTCATATAAATGACCCGATTTACCACTTATCGAATTGATCAATGGATCGAATGATGTTTTGAGTAATGGCAGAGGCAATTCAGGTAAGCCCGATGGTGGTGGATACATGATTCGGAATGCCAATCCTTGGGGAATCTTCGCGTAAGATTGGGCAATGTTGACTTCACTTTGCAATACTTCCGATGTAATAAAGACGGGTCTGCGATAGGCGAGCGATGTATCAATCATCGCATTGATCACATTCACATATCGCCCTTGAAGAATCTCCGCTGAATATTGTCCTTCTTGCTCAAACAACTGCAATTCTTTCAAAAACTCATTCATCTGTGCATCTACTTTTGCAAGAAATGGATATTGTCTTTTGAGTTGTGATGGATACCAAGTCCTTCGTAATAATTCCTTCTCAATCATGATGATGTCTGGTCTATAATTCTCCACGATCTGCTTATACATAAAGCCCGAACAGAGATAATCCCATTGCGATGAAATGATAACAGAATTCTTCGGCAGTGGATCAATCATGAGTGAGATATATGAAGGGACTGCATAATCTTCATGTTTGTCATTCTCAGCATAATTCAGGGTGAGATTGAGTAGAGGCAGAAATGGAAGAACATACAATAATGGTTTATGCTTCATGAAAGCAAGTATACCCAATGCGGCAAAGATGAAGACAGGAATGAAACCTGAAAGAAAATATGTTTCGATATCATGAATGCCATAATTCAGTGCATAGACAAGATTGCCGATGATGAGTGCAATGAGAAAAAGAGATAGAATCTTACTTTTCGTGAAGGATACATAAATTCCATACATCATTGGAATAAGCAAAATCCAGGATGTCATGTCTATAAGTGCATTCCAATATTTCGGGAAATTCTCTTTTGTCGTTCCATCATTGAACATCCATACCTGATATTGCTTGCCAAATGCATGATATGCGAATGCATCCCAATTACGATGCACCTCGCCCCAATTCACGATTGGATGCTGAGCGCTTCGAAGAGGGAGATATATCCACACAAATAAACCCAGTACAAACCACGGAATGAGTGGAAGTAGACCACGCAATGCATCTTTAGAAAAAGAGAATGTATCTTGTTTCCAATTCGCGAAATACCCTAGAATCATTGCTGGCGCAAGTAGAATTGTCGTGCCATGATTCGTGAACGATAATCCAATCAGAAATGACCACACAAGTAAATATTTTGACATTCCTCCATGCTTCATTGCTTTCATAAAATACAAGATAATCAGCATCATGAGGAATAATTGAAGTGAATAGACTTCAAGTGCGGTGCCTTGCGACCATACAGTCGAACCAAAACCAAACATTAATGCAATGGATGTTGAAATGATTGCTTTGTGCGTGGAATCTCCTTGAAACATTTCGAGTATTTCATTGAGAATCAATGAGAATACACCTACTGACATTGCAGTGAAAATCCCTGCAAGAAGATTCAAATCATAGACTGTTGAAAATGGCGAGATAAGTGACCAGACATGTGCGATGATTGTATAGAGGGGATATCCCGTTGGATGTGCTATTCCCAATACATGCGCAGCCGCAGCCAATTCACCGGAATCAGTGAAGCCGAGATCGGGCATCATCGTGAGAAAATAGACAATGAATGTCAGTAAGAAAATGCCAAAACCACGCCATGTGGGGGAAAGGAAAAGAGCAATCATGATGAATCTCAATTGTTCAATCGTGCATACAATGTTCTAGTCATTTGTGCCATTGCCACATCATGCACGCGAATGATTGAGCAATGTTTATTCAGCAATAAGGCATGCAAAAGATGCGTAGGAATATCTCGCTCCGCGGGACTTGCAATATCCAAACTTGCTCCGATGAATGATTTTCTGGAAATACCCAAAAGCATCGGATAACCTATTTCATGGAATTCCTGAAGTGAGCGCAGCAATTCCCAATTATGCTCTATTGTTTTACCAAAACCAATGCCGACATCAATAATAAGTTTCTCAGCTCCATGCTCTTTTGCCAATGCGCATCGTTCCATGAGATGTACCTTCACTTCTTCAACAATATCATCATAAGTGGGATTCTGCTGCATGGTCGCTGAAATGCCTTTGCGATGCATGATGATGAGTGGTACATCATACTTGGCGGCAATAATTGCAAGTTCGGGTCCATTATCCAAACCTGAAATATCATTGATGATATGTGCTCCGGCATTGATCGCAGATTCAGCCACTTCGGGTTTTATAGTATCAATTGAGATAGTGATTTCAGGATGTATTTTGCGCAAACCTTGTATCACGGGAATAGTACGATTGATTTCTTCTTCTATGGAAATGATATCAGCGCCGGGTCTTGTGCTTTCTCCACCGATATCAATGATGTCTGCTCCTTGCTCAATCAACCTGCAAGCATGTGCTATGGCAGATTGTTGTTCATTATAGAGTCCACCATCGGAAAATGAATCGGGCGTGACATTGATGATACCCATGATTGCTGGAAATGTATAATTCATTCTTTGATCTCCGAAATGAACCAAGAATTGTCTGATTTCAATAGGGAGAAAGTAAAGGTATGTAGATAATTGAATGAACAGCGAATGTTATATGTATTTGCATTGAGTGTATCTGTTGTGAAATATGCAATGTCTGTACCCTTGATTGTATGCGCTATCCTCTCCAATTGCGGAAAAGTTGCATGTCGATCTTTGGCAATCATGTGAGTACCATTTTTTTGAATGAGTAATTCCGAAGCGCCAATCATATTACCGCTATCTAATTCTGCTTTGAATAAATACACAGTGCCGATTGCATTCTCCTGAGTTGGATTAATGATACCGGAATTTCCTGAACCGATTTTGACAAGTTCGCAGGAAGCCATGAAAAACAGTGATATGATTAAGAGATATTTCATGTTGAAAAGAATGCAGTGGTTGTGTCAATTGCATCACGCAAAGATGATGTCATTTCAGTGAAAGGATGCGTGCATCCTAAAATATGTCCTGCCTGCGGAATAGAATGCATTTGCGCAGAGTGGGATTTCTCTTGCAATGCATATGCTTCTCGAATCGGTACTGTCATGTCTTGTTCCGCATGTACGATCAATATATCTGCGGACACTTCGCTGATGGCACGCAGTGGTGAATATTCCTCGCCATGCAATTCCAAGTCGCTGATATAAGTATAATTCATCGCAATGATTATCCCGTCTTCGGTTTCATCGATTGGAAATGTACCGCTTTCAGACCAAAGTTTCTTTTGTCTCTCGGTGAATCTACCAAATCTTGAAATTGTATTCCAGAGAGCAAGTTTCTTGATTGATTGATTCTTTTCACTGATCAATATCCCAACTCCACCTCCGCGTGAATGACCCAGCACATGGATATCACCATTCCATGCAGAGCGCATATCATTCGAAAGGATATGATCATCATGCAATATGGAATCGATAATTGATTGTGTATCTCTTATCTCTTGCGTGATTGTATTTCGCGCAAAGTTATCCGGTTGATCGATGTATTGTGCATTTTTCGAATATCCACTCAATGACATATTCCATGAAATAACGATGGAACCATTTAGCGCAAATTCCTCGGCAATCGTGGGAAAGAAACCCCAATTCTTGGATCCTCGAAAACCATGTATGATCAGGAGTATCGGACATGATGATTGTCCCGCATAATGTAAGTTACCATGAATGATAGCATCACCACTATTAATCGAAAACGGAGTAATCATCATGGCGCAATCATGATGAGTTCGCGATGAATCGTGAAGCTGTTTTTCGCTTCGAAAATATATGTTCCTCGCGAAAATACTTGTGGTATTATGTACACTTGCTCTTGCTCATTTCCAATAATAGATGCCGAATACAGCTTTGCACCTTGCAGAGAATAAATGGCAATCTCTCCAACTGCTTCTTCTTGCGAAGTTGAGCGATATGCAATTGATATCTCTGATTGAATCGGATGCGGTGGCAATACTCTTGCAGACAATACAGACATTTGCTTGAAACCTGTAAGTGAATTTCCGCAAGTGGGAGAAACATTCAATGAACCATCTTTTTGATTGATTGTGACTGAACGATTTGTTTCCGGAATAATGGAACTGAAATGCAATGGAGATTTGCGATGTTTTGTCACCAATGCTCTCCCTTTGATCTCAGATATGACGCCTCCATTGAGGGGAATATCTTTTGCGTCAATTTTCCATGACACGGTGCTATCCGTACGCGAAATCAAGGCTTGTGGTTTTGTGCTGATGATGCTGAACACATTTCCATCCATTTCCAATGTGAATGACAAAGAGCGGAGTCTTGCGAGTGTGAGATCGCCATCCAATCTGCACTGAATACTTATGGTATCACCATAACTCACATCATAGTCTTGGGTACTTAGAATTGCTGTATATGCTTCTTTCGGTATGTCGAATTGCAAAGGAATCGATATTGTAATCAAGCAATCTCTGTGAGCATGTACGATTATTGAGTCTTTGGGGAAGCTCCCTTCAATCAATGCTTTTGCTCTCGCCTTGATGCTCATTGTGTCATTTGGTTTCAGTATCAAAGGCAAACTCTGCAAGATATCAATATCATATTCCGAAATGCTTTGAGCTAGTTGTATTGAATCAATATGCAGTGAAAACTGGGAGGTATTTGTGATGATGATTGTTTGTTCAATAGAATCATCGCGATATATTCTGCCATAATCAAGAGCATTTGGATTGGATGCAATCGAAATGGAATCCATCAAACCGGTCACAGGAATAGCAAGTAATCCATTGCAGATAATATCTGTGAAATTCAATACATCATTCCATCTTCCCTTTGGAGCATTTCTTGGAATATATGAGACATTAATGATCGTGTCACTCATCGGAAGAATATTGATGATTGGATCACTGAATGCGAATATCGATGTCGCATTCTTCATACTGATGATTGCATTTTCAAGACCCAAATTTTGTATGCGAATTGCAATCGTTGAATCTTTTGCACATGATTCATGCATGCCAAGATCAAACATCTTAGGTGAGATCAAAATATCGGGAGCTTTATATGTGCCGACAATCGAAATCACTTGATTCTTCCCGATATTGATCGATGATGAAGAAATGATTTCAAGTGAATAGGAATATGTCCCTTGACTTTTTGGCGCGAATGAAAACACAATTGGAATAGAATCACTTGGTTTCATGATATATGGAAGAGTGATTCCTGCATCATGTGAAAATGCTTGACCCATATTAGTCAATACATTGAATTGCTGTATGGTGTCATTCAGCATGCCGGGATTACTGACAAAGATTGTATCTCTTTGCATTGTGGTATCACATCGCATGGAGAATGACAAAGTTGAATCGCTCAATGTGAGTCTTGCTTGACGTACTGTGATGCGTATAGGAATGCAAATCGTCGTCGGACATTCCTTCTGCACTTCAATGCATAGCGTGTCAAGCAAAAGAGTGTCTTTGAGTGTGGGTTTGACCGTAAGCGAAACAATACCTTTTTGACCGGGATCGATGATTGCAGGACTCGGCAATGGATTTGTCAATCGAATTTCTTGATTATTGACAAGACGCATTCTACGAATGTCTGCTAATGCTGTTCCGATAGAAAGTAGATCCCAATTCATGATTTCGGTCATGCCTTGATCAATGGTTCCTGTTAGAATGGAATCAGCAAAAGCTATTTGCGTGGTGATTGCCTCACCTTCCACAATCATGGGAATGGTGTCTTTGCAAGGACCGCTCACTATCAAGAGCGTATCACGATATCTTCCTTGTACGGTTGCAGTGGTTTGTATGTTTACAGATAGTGTATTTGCCACCGCAATGGGAAATGTATTTGGCGATACAATTGTTGTGCGACCCGATTGTGAAATAATCTTTTGTACTTGTGTATTTCCTTGACCGATCAAACCGAGCGTAATGGATGCTTTGCCTTTGTCTGACAAACAATGTCTGCCTGCCCAAATGGAATCATTCAGAGGTCCTGCAAGAGCATAGGATCTCGTTCCCGTAAGATTCACGACTCTCGGCGAAATTCTATTCAGCAGAGTATCGGAATGATAAATCAATAGTCGAGATTTTGCATCGCGATCAAGCGGTGCTCTTTTGATATATCGTAATGTGATTGTTCCTGTTCTTCCCGGTGCGATGGTCATTGGCAAAGTGGTAGAGCCAATCAGAAATGAAGTGCTATCACCGCTTGAAAGTGATAAACCATGTATCACAAGTGGAGCGGTGCCCATATTCGAGATGATATATGTGCTATCTTTTATCGGAGTACAATCTGCGAGTATGGTAAACGATTCCGTTGATGAAATTCTCGGTGCCGTTCCTATGGTCTGAAATGCAATGGTTTTATCGCAAAGTCCAAATTTGAATTGAAATCTCTGAATGATTTTTCCTGTATCATTCATGATTATGCGATATCGTAAGAGTACTGAATCTTTTGCGGGAATGCGAAGTGGTAAAGACATATTCCAGAGCAAAATTTGTCCAGTAGGAAAATCGAGTGGATCTATTGATGAAAGTGTTATTTCCGCATTGGAACGATTATACACCATGAATGAAGAGTCGCTTGTTGAACCAACCAATCGATTACCGAGCAATACGGTGTCACGACCACCGGCATCCATCGTGATGTCCGATGCTGTGCCTTGCAATTGTACCGTGAATGTTTCGAGTGGATTGATCATGCTGATGCCCAAGTTGGCATTGCGGGTACCCGATGCTGTTGGACGATAAAAGATCGGTATCAATCGTTCTTCGCATGCACCGAGTGCAAAAGAAGTGAAGGGGACGATATAATCACTTGCGGCATTGCCGGTCAGGGTGAGAGTCACGATGGTGGGTTCAAATGTCACATTCCGAATCAAGATTGAATCCTTCTTCATGGAATTCACGCATGTCGTGGAGAATGTGATTGGATTCTTGGGAAGTACCTCGTGATAACCGGGAATGAGTTTGAAAATTCCTTCTCCTACCACCCATCCTGTTGTATCGGAGAACATGAGTATATCATCGAGGGAACCTGTGGTTCCGCAATTGCGCATTTCCCAATTCCTGCCTGCATTCGAAGTATAATAGACAGATCGATCATATCCGCAAGCCCAACCGGTTGTGGCTGATGTTAGATATGTACCGAAGAGATTATCGGGTGCCGCCACTCGATTCCATGTCTGACCTTTATTCGTGGAGAAACACATGCCTCCTCCACCGCCTCCGCCTTGACATGTAAGTCCACTATAGGGAACCAGAAAACTATCACCCAGCCAAGAAATCTCTTCCTGCCATGCATTGAAAGTATTGGATCGAGAAAAGACATTCCATGACTGACCGGCATTCGTTGATTGCCAAATCACACCTGAACTCGATGCATAACCTGTATCGCTTGCCTGATCAAGAATCAAATCGCACATGCCGCTTTGAGGTTCATTGCCTTGAAACAAAGTCCAAGTGCTTCCACCATCGGTCGTGCGATAATATAGTTGGGGTCCGCCACAACCTCCGCCTACGACTAATCCCAGATTCTGATCTTTGAAATAACATCCCCACAATGAACCTTGCAGATTCGGCGGTGAA
>Ga0209770_10000693_pt1 | contig 18057 bp, 13 predicted proteins | sample LauGreSu1BDMLBDD_2_FD_187572 | JGI IMG/M metagenome (GOLD analysis project Ga0209770, IMG submission 187572) | Freshwater lake microbial communities from Lake Michigan, USA - Su13.BD.MLB.DD (SPAdes) (version 2) | ecosystem: Environmental > Aquatic > Freshwater > Lake | place: Lake Michigan, USA...
CGTGCCGTCGGCGACGAAGGTGGCCCATCATCCAGAGCTTATCGGCCCCTGTGCCGAATTGTGTAGTCCCCCGCGATTCATGGCACAATGTCGCGTAAATGGAGCAAACGCTCCTCCTTAACGCTACCTACGAGCCGCTGAAGGTCGTTCATTGGCAAAAGGCGGTGACGTTATGGTGCCAGGGCAAGGTCGAGATTATCGCGCATCACGACCGCGAAGTCCGCGCGGTGTCGTTCGCCTTCAAACTTCCTTCCGTCATTCGCCTGTTGCGCTACGTCCGGATCAAGAAGCGATTCGACTACGTGCCGTTCTCGCGGGCTAACATCTACGCCCGCGACGAGTACACCTGCCAGTACTGCGCCGAAGTCTTCCCGACCCAAGAGCTCACGTTCGATCACGTGGTGCCGGTGTCGCAAGGCGGCCGCAAGGACTGGGAGAATATCGTCACCTGTTGCGTGACCTGCAACCGTCGCAAGGGTGGACGCACGCCATCGGAGGCGCGGATGCGGCTGAGGCGGCCGCCGCGGCGGCCGATGTCGGCGCCCGCGATCCGGATTACGATCGGGTTGCGCAGTGCCCCCGAGAGCTGGCGTGATTACCTGTACTGGAACCTCGAGTTGGACGACACGTAATGCCCAATTCGAAAGCGATTAGCCATTGCCAATCTTGACAAGCCTCGAGCCGGTTCGCATTGTGGAAGGCGGACGGCTCTGGTTGCGCGGCGACGGCTTCCCCCAGCCCGAATCGACAGCGGATCTCGTGACCATTGGCGGCCTGCCCGCCCGTCTCGCCTTTGCTTCGACCGACCGGCTCGCAGTCATCGTTCCGGCGGGCCTCGACGGGGGGGAAGCGCCCGTCAAGGTGGCGTGGGTGCCGGGGGCCACCTTGTACGCCAGCGCCGGTGCGTTGCTGGCCACCGGCCTCCATCAGGTCGACAACCCGGTGTTCGGCGTCGATGGCGCCCTGTATGTCACCTACAGCGGCTCGCGCGGGCAGGCAGCTTCGGTTTCGATCTTCCGGATTCCCGCCGGCGGCGCCGCCCGCGAGCCGTTCGTGCACGGCCTGGTCAACCCGACATCGATGACGATTGGCCCCGACGGCCGGCTCTACGTGTCGAGCCGGTTCGAAGGCCGCGTCTACCGGGTCTTCGACGATGGCCGTTACGAAGTGATGGCATCTGACCTGGGTGTGGCCTGCGGCCTGGCGTTCGACGCCGAAGGGGCGCTGTACGTGGGCGATCGCGGCGGCACGATCTTCCGTATTCATCCCAGCGGCCGCACCGAGACCTTCGCGACCGTGCCGTCGAGCGTGGCCGCCTTCCACCTGGCCATGTCGCCCGACGGTTACCTCTACGTTTCGGCGCCGACGCTGGCGTCGTACGATTCCGTGCGCCGCATCAGCCCGAACGGCGTGGTCGAGACGTTGCCGATTCCGTTCGGCCGGCCGCAGGGCCTGGCCTTCGACGCGGCCGGCACCCTGCATGTCGTCGAGGCGCTGGCGGGCGCAAGCGGCGTCTATGCGATCCGGGCGAGCGCGCCACCCGAGTTGGTGGTCGCCGGCGCCGGGCTGGTGGGTCTTGCCTTCGGCCCCGGCGGCCAGATGGCCGTCGCGTCGAATGAATCGGTCTTTTCGTTCTCCGCCGATGCGGCCGCGCTTTCGGGCGCGGGCCCGGGCTTCAGCCGGACCTCGTTGGCATGATCGTCGTGCTCGTCCCGCTGGTCACGCTGGCCGGCTTGTCGCTTGGCCTGCGCACGACCTCGGTGTTGATGAATCCGGGGGCGCATCCGCTGGATCGTTTCGCGCTCGCAATCGTCGCCGGGGCGCTCTGGACGGCGGTCGTGCTCGAGGTCGCCGACAGCTATCGCATTTTCGACTTCGGCCTGGGCCTGATGCTGTCGTTGTCGCCGGCCGGCCTGTTCGACGTGGCGAAGTGGTGGTTCCGCTCGCGCGGCCGCCGGTCGGGCTGGCTGACGGCGGCCACCGCCACCGGGTGGGTCGTCGCGCTGCGATGGGCGTTTGTCGCCCTGCTGGTCGCGGCCTTGTTCGCCAGTTCCATCCGTTCCGGATCCTAGGACCGCGAGGCTACTTCGGCCGGCCGTCCTGGTTGGCCAGCGCCCAGCTCGCCTGGTGCACCAGCCGCGCGATCCGTTCCATCTTCTCGTAGTTGATCTTCTCGGGCCGGTCGTACTGCGTGTGGTAATCGGGATGGAGGCCCGTGTGGAACCACAGGGCCGGCACGCCCATCTGCAGGAACGGCCACTGATCGCTGCGCCGTAGCAGGTTCGAGCTGTTGTTGTCGTAGCGCATCTTCAGTTCGAGTCCGATCCCGACCGCCGAACGGTTGGCCCGCTCCACGGTGGCGCTCAACTCGGGATGACGGCTGTAGCCGAGGATGTTGATCGCGTTGCGGTTCGATTCCGCGGTCTGCACCTCGAGGCCGTTGAAGCGCGGGCCGCCGCCCACCTGGACCTCTTCGTTGCGGCCGATCATGTCCATGTTGAGTACTGCGACCGTCTGGCCGAGCGGGAACGTCGGGTTCTCGGTGTAGGCCCACGCGCCCAGCAGCGGCCCGCGCTCTTCGGATCCCCACGCCGCAAACAACACCGAGCGGCGCGGCCGCTGGTTGGCCGCCGCAGCCCGCGCATAGGCATCGGCGATCGCCATCAGCGCCACTGTGCCCGAGCCGTCGTCATCGGCGCCGTTGTAGATCACCGCCCCGTCGGCGCCTTCATGGTCGTAGTGCGCCGAGACAATCACCACTTCATCCTTCAACTTCGGGTCGGCGCCTTCGACCAAGGCCAGCACGTTGCGGTCGGCGACGATGTGCCGGTTGACGGCGGTGACGAGCGAGGCCTCAACCCCGTCCAGCGGGATGGCAGTGAAGCCGCGCTCGGTTTCCGCCGCCTTCGACAGGTCCAGCAGCGATCGACCGGTGCCGCGCACCAGGGTCTCGGCCAGGGCCGGCGAGATCTGTCCGACTGGAATGCGCACGCGGTCCGCCCAACTCGCCAGCGTGAACCGATCGACGCGCGGCGCCTGCGGCGGCCAGAAGGCGCGCGCCGAGGCCTCGAAGTTGGCCGGCGCCGGGTGATTGTGCACGTCGGTCACGAACAGCACACCGATCGCACCTTTGTCCTGCGCGGCCAGCACCTTCTTGATCGCGACCGCGGCCTCGGCGGTGACGACGCCGTCGAATGGACTTTTGGGATCGCGTTCGCCGGGCTCGTGTTCGAGGATCAGGGCAATGCGGCCCTTCACGCGGTCGCCGTAGTCGTCGTACTGGAGCTTCGGCGCGTGAATGCCGAAGCCCGCGTAGACCACCGGCGCCGTGACCGACCCGCTGGCGCTGAATCGCTGCGGGTAGAAATCCTGCTCGGGCTTCAGGTCCAGCGTGGCGCCGCCCGGCAACGCGATGGTGAGCGCGTTGCGCTCGCCGAGGCTGGCAATCATCAACTGCGTCGCCTGGACGAAGCTGCCATTCGGCGCTCCCGGTTGCAGGCCCGCGCGCTCGAACCGCGACCGCACCCAGTCCGCGGCGAGCGCGTTCTCGGGCGTGCCAACCAGCCGTCCCTTGAAGCCGTCGCCGGCCAGGAAGTACAGGTCGGACTTGAGGTCGGTCAGGCGAATGGAGTCGTTGAACGGCGCGGCGCCCTGCGCCGACAGGCCCGCCGTGAACGCCGCACACAGCATCAGAGAAACGCGCTTCCGCATGGCGCCACCATACTAGAATGCAGGCGTCCATGACTCAACTGTTCAAGCGCAAGCCCATCGCCGAGCTGATCATCGACGAAAACGATCCCCGCGCCCTGAAGCGCGTGCTCGGCGCCGGCGACCTGGTGATGCTGGCGATCGGCGCCGTGATTGGCGCGGGCATCTTCGGCGCCATTGGCACCGCGGCGGCCGGGCAGGTCGCCCCCGACGGCACCGTGATCCGCTATGCCGCGGGGCCCGCCCTGGTCTTCTCGTTCATCCTGCTCGGCGGCGCGTGCGCCCTGGCCGCCCTGTGCTACGCCGAACTGGCGGCCATGATTCCGCAGGCCGGCAGCGCCTACGCCTATTCGTACGCGACGCTGGGCGAGCTGGTGGCGTGGATCATCGGCTGGGACCTGATGCTGGAGTACGCCGTCGGTAACGTCGCCGTGGCCATCTCGTGGGGCGATTACTTCACCTCGCTGTTGCGCGGCGTCGGCCTCGACCTGCCGGCGTGGTTGACGACGGGCTACCGGACGGCGCTGCTCAGCTCGAATCCCGACGTGAGCGGCCTGCTCACCACCGCCCCGCACGTGTTCGGCGTCCCGCTACTCGTCAACGTCCCGGCATTCGCCATCGTCATGCTGATTACCTGGCTGCTGCTGCGCGGCGCGCGCGAGAGCGCCACGGCCAACACCGTGATGGTCATCATCAAGCTCCTGGTGATGGCCCTGTTCATCTTCGTCGGCCTGGGCAACATCAACCCGGCTAACTACACGCCGTTTGCCCCGAACGGGTTCACCGGCATTCACCAGGGCGCGGCGATCGTGTTCTTTGCCTACATCGGCTTCGACGCCATCTCGACCGCCGCCGAAGAGACCAAGAACCCCCAGCGCAACCTGCCGATCGGGATTCTCGGCGGACTGGCGGTGTGCACGCTCATCTATGTCGTGATCGGCGGGGTCATCACCGGCATGGTGCCCTACACCGAACTGGGCGTGGCCGATCCGCTGGCGCGCGCGCTCGAACTGATCGGCTACCAGCGCGTCGGCGCCATCGTCGCGTTCGGCGCGGTGATTTCGATGTCGGCAGTGCTGCTGGTGTTCCAGTACGGCCAGCCCCGCATCTTCTTCGCGATGGCGCGCGACGGCCTGCTGCCGGCGTGGGTGGCGCGGGTTGACCAGAAGACCCGCATTCCGTACACGGCCACGCTGGTCACCGGCATCATCGTAGCGGTGGCGTCGGCCATTGGCGATGCGGCCGAGACCTACGATCTGACTAACATCGGGACCTTGTTTGCCTTCGCGCTGGTCTGCGCCGGCGTGCTGGTCCTGCGGGTCAAGGAGCCCGAGCGTCACCGGCCGTTCAAGGTGCCGTTCGTGTGGGCGATTGCCCCGCTGGGGGTCGCCGCCTGCCTGTTCATCATGGTGGGTTTGCCGTACCAGGCGTGGGAGCGATTCAGCCTGTGGCTGGCCGTTGGCATCGTGGTGTACGCGGTTTACGGCTACAAGCACAGCAAACTCCGCCAGAAATAGCCACAGAGGACACAGGGGACACCGAGGAACTGTTTTCAAAATGCATCGCGGCATCGTCGAAGCCATGACGCATTTAGAGAGTACGGGCTCTGAGTCCTCTGTGTCCTCTGTGGCCTGTCCGTATTAGAATTGGGGATTGGGGTCCACGCTGCGGACCCCGCAGTACCCAATGTCGCACGATTGGATTTCCGTCCGGGGCGCGCGCGTCCATAACCTCAAGGACATCGACGTCGATCTGCCGCGCAACAAGCTCGTGGTGATCACCGGGCTGTCGGGCTCGGGCAAGTCGTCGCTGGCCTTCGATACCCTGTACGCCGAGGGGCAGCGCCGCTATGTCGAGTCGCTGTCGGCCTACGCCCGGCAGTTCCTCGAGCAAATGGAGAAGCCGGACGTCGATCTCATCGAGGGGCTGTCGCCGGCGATCTCGATCGAGCAGAAGACGACCGGCTCCAACCCGCGCTCGACGGTCGGCACGGTCACCGAAATCTACGACTACCTGCGGCTCCTGTTCGCCAACATCGGCGTGCCGCACTGCCCCAACTGCGGCCGCGAAATCGCCTCGCAGTCGCTCGAGCGCATTGTCGACCTGGTGATGACGTATCCACAGGACACGCGCATCAACGTGATGGCGCCGATCGTCCGCGGCCGCAAGGGCGAGTTCAAGAAGGAACTGCAGGCGCTGCGCACGCGCGGCTTCACCAAGGCCCGCGTCGACGGCCAGATCCGCTCGCTCGAGGAAGACATCGCGCTCGATCGCCGCCGCAACCACGACATCGACATCGTCATCGACCGGCTGATCGTGCGCAGCGGCATCGAGAAGCGCCTGGCCGAATCGGTCGAGGTCGCGTTGACCATGGCTGACGACGTGGTGGTGATCAACTCGCTCGACGCCGGCGATCGCCTGTTCTCGCGCAAGCTCGCCTGCGTCATGTGCGGCATCAGTGTGCCGGAGATGTCGCCGCGCGCCTTCTCGTTCAACTCGCCGCACGGCGCCTGCCAGGCGTGCCAGGGGCTGGGGGCGACGTGGGACTTCGACCCGGCCCGGATTGTCCCGGACGAGTCGCTGTCGCTCGCCGCCGGCGCCATTGCCCCGTGGGGCCGCGGCGACGGCAAGCTGGTGGCCGACGCCGTCTCGGCCATCTCCTCGTTCTACGGCATCGATCCGCAAGTGCCGTTCGGCAAGCTGCCGAAGAAGCACCGCGACCTGATCCTCCAGGGCCCCGGCGGCGTGACAGGCGGGCGGGATTCCAGTCCCGCCGCCACAGACGCCGAACCATCGGCAAAGGTCGCAAAGAAGACTGCCAAGAAGAAGCTGGTGACGCCCGACCCGTTTGGCCGCGATTTCGAGGGCGTGATCCCGAACCTGCGGCGCCGCTTCGAGGAAGGCTCGTGGGCGGTGCAGGAAGAGCTCGACCCGTATCGCGCGCTGCGCGAATGCGGGGTGTGCGGCGGCAACCGCCTGCGGCGCGAGAGCCAGGTCGTCACGCTGAAGGGCCGCACCATCGCCGATTACGTGAACCTGCCCATTGCCGGCGCGCTGGAGGTGTTCGAAGGACTCGAGCTGCAGGAGCGCGAGGCGATCATCGCGACCCGCATCCTGAAGGAGATTCGCGAACGGCTCCGGTTCCTCAACGACGTGGGGGTGGGGTACCTGACGCTGGCGCGCTCGGCGGCGACGTTGTCGGGCGGTGAAGGCCAGCGCATCCGCCTGGCCACGCAGATCGGCTCGAGCCTCACCGGGGTGCTCTACGTGCTCGACGAACCGTCGATCGGCCTCCACCAGCGCGACAACCGGAAGCTGCTGACCACGCTCGGGCGGCTGCGCGATCTCGGCAACACCGTCGTGGTCGTCGAGCACGACGAGGAGACCATCCGGACCGCCGACTACGTGGTCGACCTCGGGCCCGGCGCCGGGGATCTCGGCGGGCAGGTGATCTTCCAGGGCACGCCCGCGGACTTGATCGGCAACGGCAACGGGTCGCTGACCGGCGCCTACCTCGCCGGCCACCATGGCATCGCGACGCCGGCCGCGCGCCGCAAGGAAGCCAAGGGCGACATCGTCATTCGCGGCGCCCGCGCCAACAACCTCAAGTCGGTGGACGTGAAGATCCCGCTCGGCCGGCTGGTGGCGGTGACCGGCGTCAGCGGCTCGGGCAAGAGCACGCTGGTCAACGACATCCTTTACAAGTCGCTGGCGCGCGAGTTCTACCGCGCCGCCGACGAACCCGGCGCCCACGACAAAATCGAGGGCATCCACCTGATCGACAAGGTGATTGAGATCGACCAATCGCCGATCGGCCGCACGCCGCGCTCGAACCCGGCCACCTACACCAGCCTGTTCACGTTCATCCGCGAGCTGTTCGCCATGGTGCCCGAGGCGCGGGCCCGCGGCTTCAAGCCCGGGCGGTTCTCGTTCAACGTCAAGGGTGGCCGCTGCGAGGCCTGCCAGGGCGACGGCGTGATCGCCATCGAAATGCACTTCCTGCCGAATGTCTACGTGACGTGCGAGCAGTGCAAGGGCCGCCGCTACAACCGCGAGACGCTGGAGATCAAGTACCGCGGCAAGTCGATCGCCGACGTGCTGGACCTGACGGTGGACCAGGCGCTGCCGCTGCTCGAGAACTTCCCGCCGCTGGCCATCAAGTTACGCACGCTGCAGAGCGTCGGCCTCGGCTACATCACGCTGGGCCAATCGGCCACGACGCTCAGTGGCGGCGAGGCGCAGCGGGTCAAGCTCTCGCGCGAGCTGTCGAAGCGCGGCACCGGGCGCACGCTGTATATCCTGGACGAGCCGACCACGGGGCTGCACTTCGAGGACGTCCGCAAGCTGCTCGACGTGCTGATGCGCCTGGTCGACCAGGGCAACACCATCGTGGTGATCGAGCACAACCTGGATGTAATCAAGTCGGCCGACTGGTTGATCGACCTCGGACCCGAAGGGGGCGATGGTGGTGGCCGCGTGGTCGCGCAGGGCACGCCCGAGCAGGTGGCCAAGGCAAAGAACTCGGCGACGGGTCAATTTCTGGCCGAAATGTTGAAGGCTTGAGGGTGGGCGCTTGTCCACCGAAGCCGCGCTCGGAAGCTAGCGGCAAAGGTGGAAGTGGCTGATTTGCCACACTTTCAGCGTTTGCCTCTGTGGTTCGAGAAACACAGCCTGCGAATGTGCCGGTATGTGCATATACGTGTAAACGTTGTAGATAATAGGCTTATGCCGTTTGAGCCGGTTCGCTCATGTTGGGCATCGACTTTGCTTCTCTGGCGACCGGAACCGTAGACAGAATGGATGCACAACGGACGCTCAAACGGCAGATTTCGTGCGCTGGCATCGGGCTGCACTCCGGCCAGAAGGTCACGCTGACCCTGAAACCCGCCGCTGCGGACACCGGCATCCGGTTCCGCCGGACGGACCTGGGTGTCGAAATCCCCGCCTCGGTGTCTGAAGTCTCCAGCGTCCAGCACGCCACGGTGCTAGGCAAGGCCGGCGCCACGGTGGAAACGGTCGAGCACCTGCTGGCCGCGCTCGTCTCGGCCGGCATCGACAACGTCATCGTCGAGCTCAACCACAAAGAAGTGCCGATCATGGACGGCAGCAGCGCGCCGTTCCTGTATCTGCTGCAGGAGGCGGGCATCAAGACGCTCGGCCCCTCGCGCAAGTATCTCAAGATTCTCAAGCCGGTGCAGATTGCCAGCGGCGACAAGCGCATTGCCATCTACCCGTCGGATCACTTCAAGGTCAGCTACACCATCAGCTTCGACCATCCGTTGCTGCGCCACCAGGCCCGCACCGAGCGCATTACCGAGGCCAGCTTTGCCGACAATATTGCCGCCGCGCGCACCTTCGGCTTCCTGAAGGAAGTGGAGTGGCTGCGCCAGAATGGCCTGGCGCTGGGCGGCTCGCTCGAGAACGCGATTGTCATCGGCGACACCGGCGTGCTGAACGCGCTGCGCTTCGAAGACGAGTTCGTCCGTCACAAGATCCTCGATGTCGTGGGCGACCTGGCCCTCGTGGGCCGGCCGATTGTCGGCCATGTCGTCGCGCATCGCGCGGGCCATGCCCTGCACACGCAGCTGGCGGCCGAGATTCTCAACGATCAAGAGGCGTGGTGCCTGGTCGAGGCGCCCTCCGCCGTCCCCGAAGGGGCGTTCGATACCGTGGGCGTGCCCGGAGCGGCGCGCGCGCACTAGCTCGACGAACTCGCTCAACCTCCAACGTGAACGCATCAGGCCGCGGGGCGCCCCGCGGCCTTCTTTTTTGTCTCCGACATCATTGCCCGGCGGCCGGCCAGCGCATTTAGTGTGCAACTGCCGCCGCTATAGCTTTGACCTGTGCTGGACCGGGTGGTAGGTTCGCTCGCGATCAGGCGTTCATCAGGTCGAGAGGAGGCCCCCATGAAGACACTTCCCTTTGCCACGTTTCGAGTCTGGGCGGCGCTGTTGGTGGTTGCGACTGGGAGCTCGGTTGCATCCGTGATGGACATTCGCGACCCCACCGGGGCCGGCCGGCCGTTATCAACCGACCGAAAGATGGCCGCGGGGCTGTCGCGACATTTGGCGAAGCTCAAGCAGGCGATTCCCGGACTCGGCGGGGAGCTGGGCGGCGGCGCCGATGCCGAAGCCTTCGAGGCCCTGGCCTATCCCGACACCGACGTTCCCCTGGAGCGGCTCGAAGCGGCCCGGGCATCGGCCGCTCGACTTGGCGGCAAGAGTTTTCCCACCGGCAAGGGTGCTCCCGGCACGTGGGTCACCATTGGGCCAAGCAACGCACTGTACCCCGCGACGATGTTCCGCAATTCGTTCGGCTACGTGCCGAACGACTACGTAGCGGGCGGGCGCGCGACAGCCCTTGCCATTGATCCCAACTGCGGACCAGGCAACTGCCGCTTGTGGGTGTTCGCGGCTGGTGGCGGCGTGTGGCGTACCAAGAATGCGTTGACCGGGCAGCCCAGCTGGCAGTTCCTGTCGGGCGGTTTCGGGATGAACTCCGGCAGCGCGATTACCATTGACCCCAACGACCCCAATGGCAACACCCTGTATGCCGGCACCGGCGAAGCCAACGCTTCCGGTGACGCGGCGGCCGGCGTGGGAATGTTCAAGTCCACCGACGGAGGAGACACCTGGACCGGGCCGATTGGCGCCGCGGTGTTCGCCGGGCGCGCGATCGCGAGCATCGCGGTCGACCCCACCAACGCCGCGACGATTTACGTCGCGACGACGCGTGGGGTGGCAGGTATCAGCTCAGTCAGCGGTGGTGCCTTGTCACTGATCCCAGGTGCCGCACCCTGGGGTCTCTACAAGTCGAGTGACGGCGGCAGCACCTGGACTTTCCTGCACAATGGCTCGGTCAACGCCACCTCGTGCGACACGGTCGCGGAAGCCATCGCGGGCGGCTCCCCATGTTCACTTCGGGGGGGGGCGGCGCGTCGCCCTCGACCCTGGTGACGCCGGCATTGTTTACGCGGGTTCGTACTCGCGGGGCATCTGGCGCTCGGCAGACGGCGGTGCCACCTGGGTGCAAATCAAGCCATCCCTGAACCCCGCCGATGCCAACATGCGGCCCGAGTTTGCGATCACGCTCCTGCCGTTGGCGCGGACGCGGATGTACGTGCATGAGGGCTCCACCGGCGGGGCCGTCTTCTATTCGCGTCTCTTCCGCAGCGACGATGTGGCGCTCGGCGCGCCGGTGTTCCAGGACTTGTCCAGCCCCGACCCGGCGAACCTGGGATACGGCACCTACAACGTCTGTACCGGTCAATGCTGGTATGACAACTTCGTGTATACCCCGGCCGGTTATCCAGACATGGTCTACGTCGGTGGTTCCTACTCGTACGGTGAGCAGTTTTCGAACAAGCGTGGCGTGGTGTTCTCGACCGACGCGGGCGTCAGCGCCACGGACATGACGATGGACGGCACCGACCCCCTGCATCCGAACGGCCTGCATCCCGATCAGCATGCGCTCGTCACCAACCCCGCCAACCCGTTCCAGTTCTTCGAGGCCAACGACGGCGGCGTCATGCGATCCAGTGGCGAGTTCGCCGACGTGTCATCGTGGTGCGGCGGACGCGGTCTGGCGGAGCCGCAACTCAGCCGCTGCCAGCAACTGTTGTCACGCGTGCCGGGCACGCTGGAAAGCCTGAACAAGGGCCTGTCCACGCTCCAGTTCCAAAGCCTCTCGGTGAGCCCGTTTAACGTGAACGTGATTCAAGGCGGTACCCAGGACAACGGGACGTGGCAGACGCCCGGGAACCCGGTGAAGTGGGAAAACACCATGATTGGCGACGGTGGCCAGTCGGGCTTTGATGCGGCGCTGCCGACGTTCCGCTTCCACACGTTCTTCAACGCCACGCCGGACGTCAACTTCAGCAACGGCGATATCGCCGATTGGAACTGGATCGGCGACCCAATCTTCGGCACCGAATCGCAGGCCTTCTACGTGCCGATTATTTCCGACCCGGTCGTAAGCAGGAGCATGTACGTCGGTACCGGGCACGTCTGGCGGACGAAGACGTGGGGCATGGGCAGCATGAGCCTGGCCGACTTCCGGCAGCACTGCAACGAGTGGTTCGGCGATTTCGCCGTGGTGTGCGGCGACTGGGTGCCACTGGGCAATCCGGCCGCCGCCGGCCGGCTGACGGCCACCGCATTCGGGTCCGATCGCTCGGGCGGCTACGTGGTGGCGCCCGAACGTGCCACGCAGGATGCGTCGACCTTGTGGGCCGCGACCCTGACCGGCCGGGTGTTCATCTCGCGAAATGTCAACGCCGAGCCGGCCAGCGCGGTTTCCTTCACGCGCCTCGACTCCCTGGTGACCAACGATCCGAACCGCTTCGTCAGCGGCATCTACATTGACCCGGCCGATGCCAACCACGCGTGGATCTCCTACCAGGGGTTCAACGCCGCCACTCCGGCGACGCCGGGCCACGTGTTCAGCGTGACCTACGACCCATCAGCCGGCACCGCGGCCTGGGTGGACGTCAGCTACGATCTCGGCGACATCCCGATCAATGACGTCGTGCGCGACGATGTCACGGGCGACCTGTACGTGGCCAGCGACTTCGGCGTCTTCCGCCTTGTGTCGGGCCACACCGATTGGGTGGCAGCGGCACCCGGCATGCCGAACGTGGAAGTGGCGGGTCTGACGATGCGGGCCGGGGCGCGCAAGTTGTTTGCAGCGACGCACGGTCTGGGGGCTTGGTCACTGAATCTGCCCTGATGTCGATCGACCAGCGATCCTCCTCACTGGAATGCCGTTGGCCGCGGGGCGCCCCGCGGCCTTCTTTTGGGCGCCGGCCGGTCATTTCGCGCCGGCCGTCCCGCCCTCATCGTCGCCTGGCGATCAGGATGACCGTGCCAACGACCAGCCAGGCGAGGCCAACGATCTTCGCCATCGGGCTCGCTTCGGCGATGACCCAGAGCGTCACGAGTCCACCGGGCACCGGGACGATCCAGTGGGCGAGGCGCGCACGCTCCTGTCGCCGCGCGACAAAGTAGCCGACCACCGAGGCGTGGAGCAGCGTGAACGCGGCCAGCGCCCCGACGTCGACGATCGACACCAGGACTTCCAGGCCATCGCTGCGGCGCGCGGCCCACACCGAGACGATTAGCGTCAACCCCGCCGCCGCCAGCAACGACACCCTTGGCACTCCGTGGCGGGCATCGACGCGGGCCAGCGCCGGCGGCAGGCCGCCGTCCCTGGCCATGCCCAGCAACAGGCGCGCCGAGGCCGCCTGCGCCGTCATGGCGGCGAAGGCGGGGCCGATCGCCTTGGTCACCGCCAGGACCGTGGCCATCCACGGCCCAATCGCCGTGCGCGCCAGGTCGTAGAACGCCGTGCCCTGGCGTTCGGGGTGCGCCAGCAGCTCCGCGGATGACGACGCGCTGATCACCGCGGCCAGGTACGACTGCGCCACGAACAACACGCCGGCCACGGCGAGACAGGCAAGAATCGCGACGCCGACCTGTCGCGAATCGCCCGCGCTCTCTTCAGCAAAGGAAGCGATCGCATCGAAGCCCAGGAACGACAACACCGCAATCGAGACGGCGCCCATGACGGCGGGCAGGTCGAACGCGCCGCCGCCGGTGAATGGCGCGCTCCAGGGGCGGGCGGGCCCGTGATCGGCCAGAAAGGTCAACGCCAGGACCAGGAACAGCAGGAGGACGATGACCTCGGCGATGAGCACGACCAGGCCGGCGCGGGCCGCAACCGTGACCCCGGCAAGGTTCAGCGCCGTGGTGGCGACGAGGGCAAGCGCCGTGAAGATCCAGGCCGGGACCGACGGGACGAGCGCGTGCATGGCAATACCCGAGAACAGGTAGGCCACCGACGGGATCAGCAGGTAGTCGAGCATGGCCAGCCAGCCGGCCAGGAAGCCCGCCGACGAACCCAGCCCGCGGCCGGCATAGGCGAACACCGAGCCGGCGTGGGGAATGACCCGCGACATTTCCGCGTAGGACCACGCGGTAAACGCCATGGCGACGGTCGCCAGCAGGTAGACCGTGGCGACCGCGCCGTCTGTCCGCGCGTCGAGCACGCCGAAGACGCCGACGGGGGCGAGCGGCCCGATGAACAGCAGCCCGTAGACGATCAGATCACGGAGTGACAGGCTGCGTCGCAGCCCGCGAGTCTCGGCCATGGCGTCTGCGGGGCGCTACTTGCCGGCGGCGGTCCACTTGGAGGTGAAGCCGTTGGTGCCCTTGTGGCTCCACGCATGCGCGGTGCTGGTGTGCGTGTGCGACACCGAGCGGAACTGCGTATAGTCCTGGAACACCGGGCTCGGCAGGTTCAGCACCTTCACGGCCTGGCCGTTGAACCCGCGCATCACTTCCATCTCCACGGACGACTCGGGCCCCGAAAAGCGGACGCGTGTTTCGGTGGCTTCCATCGTGATGGGCGCCTTGGTGAACGACAGCATGCCCTTGTGGAAGCCGGCGAACGCCAGCGGCAACATCGCCTCGACCGCTTTCATTTGCCGCTCCGACACCTTGTCGCTGACGTAGATCTTGGACCAGTTGCGCATGTTGAAGGTCACGAGCAGCTGCACCCCGGCGAGGTCGACGTCGCCGTAGCGGCCCTGCTTAATCGCGATCATGCGGTTGCCCTCACACGGCAGGCGCGACGGCTCGCCGCCGAAGTTGCAGGTACACGACACCGTGCAGCTGCAGCTCTCCGCAACGGTGGCCGTCAGGTTCCAGGCCGGCGACTGGGCCCGCGAGGGGATGACCAGCACGGTCAGGCAAATGGCAATCAGGACCGAAATGGTTCGCATCACCCACATGTCGCACTCCTTGAGAGGCCAGTTACTTGCCCGCGCCCCGCGCGGCTGTCACGGGCCATTATGCGCCTGGAACCGCATGAGGCTATAGTCGCGCCATGCGCCGACTTCTTCCCCTCCTGCTGCTGCTGCCCGTGCTCATGTCCGGCCAGGCGCCGGCTTATGACCTAGTGTTGCGCAATGGCCGCATCGTCGACGGCACTGCCAGCCCGTGGTACAAGGCCGACCTGGCCATCAAGGGCGACACGATCGTCCGCATCGCGCCGGCCATCACCGAGCCGGCCGGCCGCGTCGTCGACGTCACCGGCCTCGTGGTCGCCCCCGGGTTCATCGATATCCACACGCACGCTCGCCGCGGCATCTTCGAGGTGCCGACCGCCGACAACTATGTCCGCCAGGGTGTCACGACGCTGATCGAGGGTCCGGACGGCAGCTCGCCGTTGCCGCTGGCGCCATTTCTTGCCAAGGTGCAGGCCACCCGCATCACGCCGAACTTCGCCATGTTCATCGGCCAGGGGTCGGTGCGGAGCGAAGTGATGGGGGAGGTCGATCGGCCGGCGACCCGGGCCGAGCTCGACAAGATGCGGGCGCTTGTCACGCAGGGGATGGAAGACGGCGCGCTCGGGCTCAGCTCCGGGCTGTTCTACGTGCCCGGCAGCTTCACGCCGACCGAAGAGGTGATCGAACTGGCGCGAGTGGCCGGCCGCATGGGCGGCATCTACATCTCGCACATGCGAGACGAAGCGAAGGGCCTGGCCGACAGCGTGCGCGAGACGATCGCGATTGGTGGGAAGGGCGGCCTGCCGACCCAAATCACGCACCACAAGGTCGTCGGCAAGAAATACTGGGGCGGCTCGGTGCAAACCCTGCGCATGGTTGACGAGGCGCGCGCCCGCGGGGTGGACGCCACCATCGATCAGTACCCGTATACCGCGTCGGCGACGAGCCTCGGGTCGGCGTTGCTGCCGGCGTGGGCGCAGGAAGGCGGACGCGAGTCGACGCTGAAGCGGCTGAAGGACCCGGCCACCCGCGCGAAGATCAAGGCCGAGAGCGCGGTCATCATTCGCGACGAACGCGGCGGTGGCGATCCGAGGAACGTGTCGGTGTCGGCCTGCCAGTTCGATCCGAAACTCGCCGGCCAGAACCTTGCGCAAATCACCCAGGGCCGTGGCCTCGAAGTGACCATCGAGAACGCCGCGGAGACCGCGATGTGGATTGTCGAGCAGGGCGGGTGCGGCGGGATCTTCCACGCCATTGGCGAGGAAGACCTCCAGCGCATCCTCGTTCATCCGGCCACCATGATCGGCTCCGACGGCGAGGTGCCGGTGTTTGGCCGCAACGTGCCGCACCCGCGCAGTTACGGCACCTTCGCCCGGGTGCTGGGCCTGTACGTGCGCGACAAGAAGCTGCTGCCCCTGGAAGTGGCGGTGCAGAAGATGTCGGCGTTTCCCGCACAGCGGCTGGGGTTGAGCGACCGCGGCGTGCTGCGGCAGGGGTTGAAGGCCGACATCGCGGTGTTCGACGCGTCCACCGTGCGTGACACCGCCACGTTCGCGAAGCCGCACAGCTACGCTGAGGGGTACAGCCTCGTCATTGTCAACGGCCAGGTGGCGTTCGAGGGCGGCAAGATGACGGCGGCACGGCCCGGACGCGTGCTGTACGGACCGTCGATGCAGGCACGATAGGGAAAACCGCTCTGGTCCCCGCGGCGTTGGGGGTGCCACCCCGGAGCGGCATTCACCGCCCCGGGGTCACCGACCTTCGGGAACTTCAGCGAACTAGAAGCCGCCGACGTTGAGCCGGCCGCCGGTCGCGGTCTTTCCCGCCAGCGATGCCGTGGGGATGGCGCTGCCCAGGATCGCGTTGCGAATCTCCGCCGCCGTGGCGCCGAGATGGCTGGCGGCGTAAAGGGCGGCGGCGCCGGTAACGTGCGGCGTCGCCATCGACGTGCCACTGTAGGAGCCGTAGGCCGACTTGCCGCCCTTGCCGGGCAGCGTCGAGAAAATGCCGGAACCGGGTGCGCCGATGTCCACGGTGGTCGCACCGTAGTTCGAGAAGCTGGACTTGGCGCCGCCGCTGGTGATGGCGGCGACGGCGATCACGCAGTCGTAACTACCGTTGGCGGTGCACTGGTAGTTGGACGGATAGCTGGCAATCGTGTCGTTGTTGTCGCCGACCCCGTCGCTGCCGCCATTGCCAGCCGCCGCGATAAACAGGATGTCAGCGTTGCCGCCGCGATTGATCGCATCGAGCAACCCCTGCGACAAGCCGCCGCCGCCCCACGAGTTGTTGGTCGCGACTAGGTTGAAGCCGTGCCGCGTCTTCAGGTCGGTGAGGTAATCGACCGCCTTGATGGCATTGGCCAAGGTGCCGCCGTTGCGGCCCAGGAACTTGGCCGGGATCATCGTCACCTGCCAGTTCATGCCGGCGACGCCGATGGCGTCGCCGCCGGCTGCGCCAATCGTGCCGGCGACGTGCGTGCCGTGGTCGTCCTGGGTGCCGTCGAACGTCGAGTTGTCGTTGCTGTCGAAATCCCAGCCGTTGACGTCGTCGACATAGCCATTGCCGTCATTGTCGACGCCGTCAACGGGGTCGAACTGGTTGACGAAGACGTTGACGGTCAGATCCCGGTGCGAACGCATGACGCCTTCGTCGATGATGCCGACGTAGACCGAGCCCTGGCCGGTGTGCCCGGCCGCCCATGCTTCAGCCGCCTGGCTGCCATACTGGTTGGTAGGCGACGAGGCATCGCCGTACATGCCCCAGAGCGAGCCATTGGTGAAGTACGGATCGGTGGCCGTGGCGTCGTGCTGGTAGATCCAGTTGGGCTCCGCGAACTCCACCGCCGCGTCGCCCGACAGGCCGCGAATCGCTGCGGCGACCGCTAGCCCTGGCGGCAAGCGCAGCAGTTCGAGGTCGCCCTTGCCGTCGCTGCGGCGGGCTGCCGCCACCACGACTTCCTCTCGCGCCGCACCGATGCGGCGGCGCGCTCGGCGGCCGTGGAACTGGCGGTGAACTGGACCAGCACCTGGTTGCCCACCGCATCCGGTGCATCGGGTTGCTGGCCGGCCACCGGCACGAACAGCGCCGCGGCCAGGAGGACGGAACAGGTCACGAGCGGGAACGAGCGTGTCAGGGACATGGTTACCTTCCAGTAGTTACCAAGGGTACGGGAGTGCGGAGATTATACGGCAGCTTGGCCTGCGTGGCAGCGCCGGGCGAATTTCTTCGCGCATGTTAGAGTCGGGTTCATGTCCGCCATCGCCCCGCTTCGCCGCCTGAACGCCGACGAGGTTCTGACCGCCCTCCACGGAATCCGGGCCCGGCAGCCTGTCAAATACTGGGCGTTTTATTCGAGTCAGCTCGGCGGCGTGGTGACCGACCCCGCGCTGATGGTCATCCCGTTCGACGACCACATGGTGCACCGCGGTCACGGCATCTTCGACACGGCGAGCATCGTCGCTGGTCGTATCTACGACCTCGACGCGCACTTGGATCGCTTCATCCGCTCGGCGGAGCGCTCGAACCTGGCGCTGCCCGCCAGCCGCGAACAGATGCGCGAG
>Ga0209770_10000694_pt1 | contig 18046 bp, 19 predicted proteins | sample LauGreSu1BDMLBDD_2_FD_187572 | JGI IMG/M metagenome (GOLD analysis project Ga0209770, IMG submission 187572) | Freshwater lake microbial communities from Lake Michigan, USA - Su13.BD.MLB.DD (SPAdes) (version 2) | ecosystem: Environmental > Aquatic > Freshwater > Lake | place: Lake Michigan, USA...
TATGGACGTATGCGAGTCGAAACGAGTATGGACGTATGCGAGTCGAAACGAGTATGGACGTATGCGAGTCGAAACGAGTATGGACGTATGCGAGTCGAAACGAGTACCGGTGAAACCGCCGGTGCAACCACCGGTTTGGGCGTTTATGCCGAGTCGGCGCGAGTACACGTATGAATTTTTGTCTGGCGAGTCGCGTGACTTGCTTCCGCCCTCGCTTTGCATCGGCTCTCCTTGCGCAAAAAAAAAACAAAAACAAACCAACTTTTCAGCAATGGCAAAGCTGTTGTGCACCGTTCTCGCCGCCACTGTGGCAGAAGCGCGCGCGCGCGCCAAGGCCATGAGCGTCATAAGAAACTCGTTTATGCGCGGCGCGGGGTCCGAAGTCGGTTTCACCGGCGAACGCGGGCTGGTCGAGGTCCTCAAACACATTGGGTTCGAAGCCGAGATTGCCGACAACTACCAGTACGACATTGCCGTGGGAACGCAGGCGCGTGCGTCCAGCTCGAGCTCCAGCTCGGGTTCGAGCTCCAGCTCGGGTTCGAGCCCGTTGGAGGCGCCGAGCCGCGTCTTGGAGGCGCCGAGTTCGAGCCGCGTCTTGGAGGCGCCGAGTTTGAGCCGCGTCTTGGAGGCGCCGAGCCGCGTCTTGGAGGCGCCGAGCCGCGTCTTGGAGGCGCCGAGCCGCGTCAAGATTGAAGTCAAGACCAAAACCACGAGCGTCGTGCCGCAGGTTGACTTTGAAAATTCCGTCAGCGCGTTCAACACGACGCAAGCCGCCGACGTGTACGTGTTCCTTCGCGTCAAGTGGCACGACAAATTGCGCACAGACCAAGGCGGCCAGCTGTACTTTTGCGGCTTTGTCCCTTGTGCCGAGTACAAGAAGCGCGCGCGCTTCATCAAAAAAAACGAGATCGACGGCACAAACGGCTACGTGTGCCGGAGCGACTGCTGGAACCTGCCCATCAGCCAGTGCGGATCGTGGGGCGATTTTCTCACGTACCTGCAAACGACGTGCAAGTAAGCCTGTCATGTGTGGACGGCTGCACGCGCAGACGCAAGGGGTGCGGTGGTGGGCGGCCCTCGCGCTCTGGCGCCCGCGCTCCGAGAATTCACAGGCGCGCACGCCAACACAACCTGCGGAACCTGCAGAACCTGCGGAATTCATCGCGCAAACCGCGGCCGAACCAGCCGACAACGCGGCCGAACCAGCCGACAACGCGGCCGAACCAGCCGACAACGCGGCCGAACCAGCCGACAACGCGGCCGAACCAGCCGTCATCTTTGAACTGGACGACAGCTTGTCGTTCACGTCGGACGATGACGCAGAAGAATGCGGCATCGTAATTTAATCCCTTGACGGAACTTGTTCATACAGATGGTTCGTTGAAGTGGCGCGCAACGTCCCGCGCCGCCTGCAAAGGGCACTTTGGCTTCTTTGAGGTCGGTTCTGTGATGACGGCACCGTCAAGGGCACTGTACTGAGCTCTCCAATTCCCGACAGCGCGCGGAGCGTGCGGGCAATTCGGGGGCTTTTGAATTGTGAGGGTGCGGTCGTCGACAGGCGTGTTCCTCTCACCCTGTTGCGCCAGATGAACTTGCTGGGACGCCATGTTTTGCGTCGAGATGTGCTTGCGGTCACCCAAGGTACGTAGTCACGCAGTCACCCAAGGAACAAATTGCAGTTTACTCAAGGCGCTGACAAAAAAAAACGACAAAAAAAACACACACCGACACGCACACACAACCACAAAAAAAAACGCGCACGACCCAGATCTCCAGCAAGGTCCGCATCCCCTGCGCAAGGTCCGCATCCCCTGCGCATGACAGTCCCGTGGCCGACCGGCAACAATTGCACGCGTTGTCTGGTTTGCATTTCGCAACGCACCAGCGAGCGACCCGACAACCTGCAGCTCAGTGTATTTTGTCAGGCCGCCATTCGAAAGATAGCCGCCCATGGACGCTTAGACTAGACACTTGGCTCGCCCCCTGCTGACGTCGTGTGGCCAAACGGCACTGTGGACAGTGTGCAGGCTCACGACCTTCTCCCCGTCTATCTGGCTCAGCATGGAAGAATTCTTAATCGTTCACGGGCACCCGACACGCAAATCGGCACGCAAATAGTCTAGCATGACGCGGTTGTGTCTATCGAGGCCGCGGGTTCGTTTCTACTCAACGAAGCACGGCACAAAGCCCGGCAAAAATCGCGAAAAGGCCGACCGCCTGCAGATTCGTATGCTGCACGGACTTGGCTGACGCCGCCCGTGCCTCCAATTCCCGGCGGTAATCACTAATCCAGAGATTCGCGCAGCGTCCGCAGTTGTTTTTCAAGCGCACGTGGAGGACGACGAGGCCGCGACAGTGAACGACGAGACCGTCGAACTTGTCCAAGTTGAGCCCACTCGTCAGCGGCTTTACGGCCTCGAGGGCTGCCAGCACGTCCTTGCGCCCGCCGACAGCCGTCAGCTCCACGCTTTCCTCCACGAGGCGCTGCAAGTCACCCAAGTCAAGTGTGTCTTGTTCAATTGTCACGAGGGCTTTGGCAAAGCTCTCGCTCAAATTGCGCGTCTCGGGGAAATTAAAAGACTCGCACAGAGCGGATGTGGCGTCGTCTGTTGTTATTCGCCGAGCGAGGTCAGAGAGCGGTTCCATGGTGGGCAGGAGGAAATAGAGCAAGCAAAGCAAGCTGACAAATAATTGCACGGCATGTGACACAATCACCACATGAATCGCGCACACATCGTCGCACCCACACACCAGCATCCAAAGCCGCGTGTCACCAAGCGCGTGTCACCAAGCGTTTTTGTTGTTTGCGGGCAACGTATTTAAAGTGCATGTCACTGAGCGTTTTGTATGATTCATTTTTTTGCTGCGTCAAGTTTCCGGTTGCCTCTTGTGTAACTTTTGTTGGAAACAGGTCGACACACGTTTGGAAACACAATTGCGTGGCGTGTGTGTGTGTGTGTGCGCGCGGCAATGGCAACTTTCACGTCGGGTAATTGCGAGACGTCGCGGAATTGCGAGAGCACGACGTCGAGTAATTGCGGGAGCAATACAATCTGTGATGCCCCCGAGGCCAACATCCTGAAACCCCGAGAAAACGAGCGGCCTGAACAAGTCCATCGCATTGTTGTCTACGGCGTGCCGTACAACCTGACGATGCCGACACACTTGGGGTCAAAGGCCCGGTTGACGGAAAGCGATTCTTGCTGACGAACGGCGATATTTTGTAGTGTTTGGCCCTCAAGGCGTGCCACGCTGTCCCGGAGACGCACGCCGTCGTCGGCCTGCTTTCGGTCAACGGTCGCAAAATATTTAAAGGATTTCCTCCAGCACGTCCATCACGAAAATGTCGAGATCAATCGACTCTGTTTGCCCAACTCACTGCACCATGTTGTCGCTGCCGTATTTGTATGTTTGCGGGGGTGAAAGCGGCAACGACGGCGGCGAAAGCGGCAACGACGGCGGCGAAAGCGGCAACGACGGCGGCGAAAGCGGCAACGACGGCGGCGAAAGCGGCAACGACGGCGGCGAAAGCGGCAAGGATGAAGGAGACGAAGCCGTGTACCTCCCATCATGTCGGTCGTACGCGCAATACGCGTCGCCATACGCGTCGCGCGCGCCATACGCGTCGCGCGCGCCATACGCGTCACCCTCTCGGCCATACGCGTCACCCTCTCGGCCATACGCGTCGCCCTCTCGGTCATACGCGTCGCCCTCTCGGCCATACGCGTTGCCCTCTCGGTCATACGCGTCGCCCTCTCGGCCATACGCGTCGCCCTCTCGGCCATACGCGTCGCCCTCTCGGTCATGCGCATAGTGGGCCCCGTGCCCGCCCTCTCGGTCATGCGCATATTGAGCGCCGTGCCCGCCGTCTTGAGCGCCGTGCCCGCCGTCTTGAGCGCCGTGCCCGCCCTCTCGGTCATGCGCATATTGAGCGCCGTGCCCGCCGTCTTGGGCGAGTTTCGACGACAAGAATGCCACTGGCCGCAAAAGAGCTTGTCGGTGGTCGCCGCCGCCGTCACGTTCAGCCTTGCGCTTGACGACCAACACCCGGTACAAGCGCGTAAACGACCACATGGCATGGCCCGGCCCGTAGGCCAAGGGCCCTCTGTTCGCCAAGGGCCCTCTGTTCGCCAAGGGCCCTCCGTTCGCCAACCCGCGAAAGTGGTGTGCAAAGGCGGCAAAGGAACTTGCGTCCATGTGGGCCGCATCGTCCGAATTGGCCGTATCGTCCGAATTGGCAGGATCGTCCGACTTGGCGGTTGGTTCCTCGACAAATTCTGGACCCAGCTCCTCCAGCAGCTCCTCCACGTCGACAAGCTGTTCTTCGTGCTCGCGACCAATCGTGTCCACCAAAACGCTCACGTGTCTGGGCCCGGTCCGTCGAATCGACGCCTGCACTTTGCCCTCCATGACCCACTCCTTGACGTCGCCGACGCGCGGCACGGCTGCGCGCACGGCCCGGGCATCGAAAAAAGTGGCCACGAACGTGCCCGAGGGTCGGAGCACCGCTTGCAGCACGGCGGACATCGTGTGCGCAAAGTAGTGCAACGCAAACTGGCAGACCACCAAGTCGAACTGCGCGTACCGCTTGGTGAGCTCGAGGTGGTGCTGCATCGCCCGCAGGTCACCCACGTCGACGCATTCAATGTCGACGAGTGCGGGGCCAATCAGAGGCTGCGTGCGTGCACGAGAACCTCCGCCTCCGATTTCGCCCCTGCCTGCGCCTCCGAATTCGCCCCTTCCGATTTCGCCCCTGCCTGCGCCTCCACGGCCGCCCCTGCTGATTTCGCCTTTGTCGATGCCGGCACTCCCGCGCAGCAAGTCAGACTGCCGCGCTGAGTTCGCCAGTTGCTGGTGCCGCGCCCACCATCGCGAACGGCACTCGGCAACCGCCGACCGGTCCGAGTCGAGCGCCACAAACGTGCGCAGACGCAGGCCGTGTGCGCGGATGCGATTCAAGTCGCCGCCGCGGCCGACGCCCAACTCCAGCAGGGAAGTCGCAGGAGTCAGGTAGGTTTTGTACAGATGGTCTTTCACGGCGAGGTTGTGGTAGAGCTTCATGGCAAAAGAGGGACTGGCGCGGCGCCGTTCCGCCTCTGCGGCAAAGTAACTTGTGCCGATGCCGCCTTGGCCGCTGTTGCCGCCTTGGCCGCTGTTGCCGTGTTTGCCGGGGTTGCCAGCGAGGCGGTTGTGTTTGTCGGCGGAAACCGAGGTGGCAGCAGTGTCGGGCCTTGGCCGCTTCTTTGACGATTGAGAGGATTGAGAGGAGGAAACTGGGTTCGCAACTCGTCTCCGGCAGCAGGGGAGGAGCCAAGACCCGGTTCGCGGCGTGTTGGGCGGGTCGTCATGCGAACCTTGTAAATCTTGCGCACTCTGCGCACTTTGCGCACTCGATCCTTGCGCACTCTGCGCACTTTGCGCACTCGATCCTTGCGCACTCTGCGCCGGCTCGACTTGCTGGTGCGCCGGCTCGACTTGCTGGTGCGCTGCAGCAAACTCACAGACGTGCGCCTGCCAGTCGGGTTGCTGCAAGAGGTTCATGGATCTGACAAAGACGTGGACCGAATTGGGCCGCTCTTTGTCGGCGCGGAAGCGAACAATCGACCACTCCGCAACGGCCTCGTCGCGGCGAGAGAACCCGACAAACTCGCACTCGTACACGCCGCGCCCGCGCTCGGGGCGAGAGCTGTGTTGTGCAAGGCGGCTGAATGTGGGTGGGTCGACGCCTTGGTCGAGCTGCATGCGCCACGATCCTTCGTCACGGCCCGGCAAAAGCAAAAAGTCGACCGTCGTGTCGGCCGTGGATTTGCACTTGAACGATCTGCCAAACGGCCGCCCGTCGACAATGACGATGCCGTCGGTTGGGTAGGGGAGCCGGTAACCATGCGTCGGCTGCTTCTCTTGCTGCAGCCGCTGCTTCTCCTCTTGCGGCTTCTCCTGCGGGCCTGACGACGCCAAGCTGACGACGTACCGCAGGCTCGTGCGCGCGCTGTACATTTGCTTCGGCACGACGGCAAACGGCAGCGCGCGCGAAAGCTGCGGGGCCAGCTCGAACGCGTACTGGAACCGGTCCAGCAGCGCGCGGTCGTCAAGGGCGACGTTCTTGAACAGGTACGCGTCAAACACGTAAAACGTGTGCCGGCCAGAAGAAGAAGCGCACATTTCAGCGCACATTTCGCCGTCGAGCAAAAAAGACTTGGAACACGGCAGCAAGGCATCGCACACGCTGTAAAAATGAAACAAGGCATTAACGAGGTAGACTCGCGTCGTGCTCGGGCTCCGCGTCGTGCTCGGGCTCCGCGTCGTGCTCGGGCTCCGCGTCCTGCTCGGGCTCCGCGTCCTGCTTTGGCTCTCGCCTTTGCTGGGCTTGCTGGGCGCAAGCTGGAGGCCAAAGAGCAGATACCTCTCGCCGTGCGTCTTGGGTGTGACAAGCGTCGTCGGCAGCGTGACGATGCCGATCGAATCGGGCGTGAGGACGTCCACTTTCGGACCGGGAAACACGGGCGTGCTGGCTTTGAGCTTGGCAAGAAGCAGCGCTTGCAGCTGCGTCTGCTCCAGTGCAGGGACCTGCGTTGCCGGGAACCGCAGTTCCTGTGTTGCCGGGAACCGCAGTTCCTGTGTTGCCGGGAACCGCAGTTCCTGTGTTGCCGGGAACCGCAGTTCCTGTGTTGCCGGGAACCGCAGTTCCTGCGTTGCCGCGATGCCGCCGGCGCCATGCAGCTCACGCGACATGGTGACGCTCCTCGTGGCCTCGTGGGCAAGAAAGAATCACGGCAAAAATTGGGTCGCGCCGTCAAGAGTTTGTGGGCCAACGTGCGCCGCCACACATGGCGCCAGAGACAACAAACTGTCGCCTGATGTGCGGTCGTTTTGGGCTGGAGCCGCTCCGGACCCGCAACACATCTCGACGCGACACACAATGGCGCACAACTTTTGAGGATTCACACGCGACGGACAAGCTCCGTTCTCTTCTTCTCCCACGCGAGTAGTCTTGCACACAAGTCTCGCACGCGAGTTCATGAGCGACGACGACTTGTTTCGCGCGGCGCAGCGCGGCAAAGTCGACACGACGCTTCAGCTTCTTCAGCAGCTGCTGCAACAGAATGCGCCGCCGTCCGTGTTCGCGTCGGCTTTGAAGGTCGCCATCTGGAACGACCACGGGGACATTGTGCGCGAGATTGCGCGCCTCGTCGGCCACATGCGGGCGACACACTACTGGGAGTTCGCCGCGCATCACGACAGCCCGGAGGCCACACGTGCCCTGATGCAATTCAAACCCAGCGCACCAGAGCATCACAGCGCGTTGCAATGCGCGGCGTTTGTCGGGAACGCGGCGACGATGGCGCTGCTGATTCCGTTTGTCCCCAGCAGCAGCCATCGCCAACGGGCGCTGTTTACGGCCGCGTTGATTGGCCACAAACGCGCCGTCAGGACTTTGATCCGAGCCAGAGTGGATGTGAATACGGGTTTGGTTTCACGAACGGCGTTGCACGGTGCTGCGGACTGCGGGCACAGCCAAGTTGTGAAGCAACTGCTTTGGTACAAGGCGGACATTCGGGCGTTCACGCATGATGGCAAAACAGCCCTTGACCTCGCGATCCAGCGGCAATATGTCGCAACTGCCGCCGTGCTGCGCCGCTTTGCCGCCAAGGTAGATTCCATGCGTGATTTCCGCAAGTGAGACGGGACTGTTGCTCGAGGAGAGGTGTCGTCGAGTCGTCCAAAAATTTCGCTCGCGATACATAAATACAGAACCATGGCAAATAACCAAGCCCGCCTGCCGCCTCCGCCGTCACCACGCGCGCGGGCTGGCGAGCTGTCCAAGGCCCACGAGCTGGCGCTGCACGCTGCGGGGCACTGGCACAATCGCCTGAACACGCACGCGTGGAAGACGGCGGTTCCGAGCTGTGGCCGCGGGGGCGCGCAAGGTCGGTGGAGCTCTTGGCCGTCGCCGAGGCGCAGCACCGTTTTTTCGTGCTCCACCGTTTGCCGACGACGGTTGACGACGGGCTGTGTGCAGTGCTCATCGCGCAGTACCTCAACGTCGACCTGCGCCAACAGGTGGAGAGGTACGAGCGCCAACAGGTGGAGAGGTACGAGCGCCAACAGGTGGGGAGGGACAAGCACCAACAGGTGGGGAGGGACGAGCGTCTTGACGAGAAACGTTCTGCGGACGACGAGGCCACCGCGGAAGTTTTCCTGAGTGACCAGCCGCTCCCCCAGCCTTGACCTTGTGATTCAGCGACAACATGTCGCCACTGCCACGTAAACAACCGTTTCATTATGAAACGCAAGCGTGTCATCAACGTCGTGAATTCAACAATCATGACTGGGCGTAAACTAATGTTTGCGCACGTTTCCGAAGCACAAGCCGGCATTCCCTTCTTCTCCCACGCGAGTTCATGAGCGAGAGTTCATGAGCGGCGCCGACTTGTTTCGCGCGGCACAGCGCGGCAAAGTCGACACGACAACGCAGCTTCTTCAGCAGCTGCTGCAACAGAATGCGCCGCTGCCCGTGTTTGAGTCGGCGATGGAAGTCGCCATCTGGAATGATCACGGTGAAATTGTGCGCGAGATTGCGCGCCTCGCGAACCACATATGGACGGGCGTGTGGGACGACCCGGACGACCCGGACGACCACCCGGACGAAGACGACAAGGTGCATGCGTGGACACATTACTGGGAAATCGTCGCGCGCCGCGACAGCACGGCGGCCGCTCGGGCCATGATTCAATGCTGCACGGGGGCAACAATGCCGCATCTTCCCCCGCATGCCCTCCCGCGCGCGTTTTCCGCAGCGTTGCAACTGGCGGCGAGTCACGGGAACGCGGCGACTGCGGCACTGCTGGTCCCGTACGACGCAAGCACGAGATCGCGTGCGCAGGCGCTGTCCGCGGCCGCGGCGAATGGCCGACACCGCACCGTGAGGACTTTGATCCGAGCCGGAGTGGATGTGAATGCGCGAAATCTGTTCAATTGCATGGCGCTGCACCGCGCGGCGCGCAGCGGGAGATCTCGAGTTGTGGCGCAGCTGTTGCATTTCAAGGCCGACTTACACGGACGAAATGCTGCAGGCAACACAGCCCTCGACCTTGCACTTTTGTGGCACCACGCGGCCGCTGCCGCCGCGCTGCGCCGGTTTGAAGCCAGTGCACTCGAGTCCTGTTGAGGACCCAGTTCTCATAAAGCTTGGAAAGCCACATGCGTGAGCAAGGGCGAAAAAGGTCATTTGCTCGCAAAGAACGATGCCCGATCGTGTGGAGCGCCGTGAGTGTCACCAACACGGCGACGTGTCACCGATGCATGCATGGCAATTGCGCGGCAACACGGGCTTTGAAGCCAATGCTGCGCCGCTTTGAAGCCGAGGAAACCAGTTGTGTCAAGAACGTCCTGTGCTTGACTCGGTCGTAAAAATAGACATTGTCTTTTTCTCCCACGCGCGTTCTCCCCCGAGTCCCACACGGGTTGATCATGAGCGGCGACGACTTGTTTCGCGCGGCGCAGCGCGGCGACCTTGATGTATTCCGTCGGCTTCTTGTGCAGCTGCTGTACACGGGTGCTCCGTCGTCCGTGTTCGCGTCGGCGATGGTGGTCGCCATCTGGAACGACCACGGGAACATTGTGGCCGAGATTGCGTACCTCGCCGGCAACAACAAGTTGGAATTGGCCGCGCGTCACGGCAGTACGGAAGCTGCACGTGCGCTGCTGCAATTCAAACCCAGCATACCAGAGAAGAGCCCAAACGCGTTGTCGCATGCGGCGATTCACGGGCACGTGGCGACGGTGGCACTGCTGGTCTCGTTCGGCGCAAGCGCGAGCTCGCGTGCGTTGGCGTTGTCAGCAGCCGCAGAGAATGGCTGCAAACCCGCCGTCAGGACTTTGATCCGAGCCGGAGCGGATGTGAATTCGCGAAATTGGTTCAATTGCACGGCGCTGCACCGTGCAGCGGCCTGCGGGCAAGCGCACGTTGTGGCGCAGCTGTTGTACTTCAAGGCCGACGTCCACTCGCGAAGTGACAATGGCAAAACAGCGCTTGACCTAACGTCGGGGAGGAGTGTCGCAACTGCCGCCGTGCTGCGCCGCTTTGAAGCCAGTAGTGCTGCGCCGCTTTGAAGCCAGTGCTTGCGCCGCTTTGAAGCCAGTGCTTGCGCCGCTTTGAAGCCAGTGCTTGCGCCGCTTTGAAGCCAGTGCTAGTGCTTGCGCCGCTTTGACAGTGCTGCGCCGCTTTGAAGCCAGTGCTGCGCCGCTTTGGAGCCAGTGCTGCGCCGCTTTCAAGCCAAGGAAGCAATTTGTGTCAAGAACGCCGATTATTATTACGTCTGCGCACGTTTCCAAACGTTTCCGAAGCACAAGCCGACGTTCCTCTGCTTCTCTCACGCGAGTCTTGCACACGAGTTCATGAGCGAAGACGACTTGTTTCGCGCGGCGCAGCGCGGCAAAGTCGACACGACGATTCAGCTTTTGCAGCAGCTGCTGCAAGAAGATGCGCCGGGAATCGTGTTTGTGTTGGCGATGGAAGTCGCCATCTGGAACGACCACGGGGACATCGTGCGCGAGATTGCGCGCCTCGCCGGCCACATGCGGGCAAATTGTGTACGTCACTTGATGACGGCCGCGCGTCGCGACAGCCCGGCGGCCGTACGTGCCCTGATTCAATGCGGAACCCACGCAACAGGGTCGAATATTTTCATGTCCAAAGCGTTGCGACAGGCGGCACAAAACGGGAACGCGGCGACGACGGCGCTGCTGATGAAGTTTGTCACGAGCAATGTCGACCGCACTTCGGCTCTGGTGATGGCCGCGGCGTCTGGCGGCGAACGCGTCGTCAGGACCTTGATCCGGGGCAGAGTGGATGTGAATGCGACGGAACTGAATGGGGGGAGGGCGTTACACTATGCGGCGCACAAGGGAGCCACCCGAGTTGTGAAGCAGCTGATTTGGTGCAAAGCGCACGTTCACACGCCAACGTATTCAGCCCTTGGCATTGCGATGAACCGGGAACATGCCGCCACTGCCGCCGTGCTGCGCCGCTTTGGCGCGAGCTTGTCAATAGCCCCCGACGTTGAATAGCCCCCGACGTTGAAGTTGATGAATCGACGTAAAATCACTCTTCCGACACTGAGCAGCTGTGCGTGAACAAGGGCGAAAAGAGGCCATTTGCTCGCAAATAACGATGCCCGATCGTGTGAGGCAGAATCATTCGCGCCGTGAGCGCCGTGAGCGCCGAGAGCGCCGTGAGCGCCATGAGCGCCGAGAGCGCCAAGAGCGCCGAGAGCGCCGGGTAGATGGGCGAGCATGTCACCAACACCAAGCATGTCACCAACACCAAGCATGTCACCAACACCAAGCGTGTCCATCAGCCCAGCACCGCGACGACGTGTCACCAACACCAAGCGTGTCTACAGCCCAGCACCAATCGTGTCAACAGCCCAGCACCGCGACGTTGCATGACTCTTTTTTTTTTCTCAAGTCCTTCACCGACATGAGCGACGACGACTTGTTTCGCGCGGCGCAGCGCGGCGACCTTGAGGCAGTGAGGCAGTTGCTCCACGAGGGCGCGCCGCGGTCCGTGTTTGAATCCGCTATGAAGGTCGCCGTCTGGAACGACCACGCAGACATTGTGGCCGAGATGGCGCGCTTCGTGGACTATGCGGGTCAGACGGCAAAATACTTGGCACTGGCTGCGGCCGCGAGGAACGGCCAAGTACGCGTTGTTCGGACTTTGATCCGAGGCGGAGTGGACGTGCAGGCGTCAGACGTGTTCGAGTGGACGGCGTTGCACACTGCAGCGCTCTACGGACAGACGCGCGTTGTGGCGCAGCTTTTGCACTTCAAGGCCGACGTACACGCACGAACTTCGCGTGGCGGCACAGCGCTTGCCTTTGCAACGACGGCGGGCCACGCAGCCACTGCCGCCGTGCTGCGCCGCTTTGGCGCCGGTGCTGCGCCGCTTTAAAGCCCGTGCTGTGCCGCCTTGAAGCCAAGGAAACTGCGGCTTTGCTGCAGCGCGAAACACACACACACTGAGAGTACAACCGTGTCACCAACAACATGATGACTTGACGACGGTCGTAAAATTAATCCGGCAACACGCGGGCGGCGACTCGTTTTTTTTTTTTTGCACGTCGTCCCTTTCCAACATGAGCGACGACGACGACTTGTTTCGCGCGGCGCAACGCGGAGACATGGGGACAATGCGGCGTCTTCTCGAGCAGCTGCTGCACAAGGATGCGTCGCTGTCCGTGTTCGACTCGGCTCTGCGGGTCGCCATCTGGAACGACCACGGGCCTATTGTGACCGAGATTGTGCGCCTCGCCGGTCACAACCTACGCCTTGCCGACCACATGAGCGCGAACGACTCAGGAGGCAACGCGTGGACAACGCACTTGATGTCGGCGGCGAGTTTCGACAGCACGGCGGCCGCACGTTCCCTGTTGCTCGCGCAGAGTCTTGATTCGTTCGGCTACGGCATTGAATACGCGTTTGGGAATGCGGCTGACCACGGAAATGCGGCTGCCGCGGAGCTGCTGATCCCGCACGTCATGTCCGCGCGCGGTTCGTCGTCCTCGTCGTACCTGCCATCTGCACTGGCAATCGCCGCGGCGGAGGGTCACGCGCACGTCGTCAGGATCCTGCTCAGAGCAAGAGTGAGTGTGAATTGGATTGATTGGGACGGGCATACGTTGCTGCACCATGCAGCGCGCTGTGGGCAATCTCGAGTCGTGAAACAGCTTCTTTGGTACAAGGCCGTCCTTCACTCACGAACGCGAGGCGGTCAAACAGCCCTTGACCTTGCAACCAATTCGGGTCGGTTCGCCACTGCCGCCGTGCTGCGCCGCTTTGCTGCCAAGGAAAATACCGGTTAATTCATTCCCGTTCGCCATCCGAGCGTGTCATCAACCCGGCATCACGGGCGGCGACTCAGTTTTTTTTTGCACGTCGTTCTTTTCCAACATGGGCGACGACTTGTTTTGTGCGGCGCAACGCGGGGACCTTGATGTATTGCGTCGGCTTCTTGAGCAGCTGCTGCAAGAAGGTGCTCCGTCGTCTCTTGAGTCGGCGATGAAGGTCGCAATCTGGAACGACCACGGGGACGTTGTGCGCGAGATTGCGACCAACACGGCACCAACCGTGATGGCAAATTATTATTTGGAAGCGGGTGCACGCCGCGACAGCACGGCAGCCGTGCGCGTCCTGTTGCAATGCTGCAGAGGCGCATTCTCGTCGCTCAATCTGGCGCATGCGTTGCAGTTGGTGGCGATGAACGGGAACGCCGCGACCATGTTGCCGTGGTCGTTCCAGTTGGCGTCTGTTGGCACGGACGGCCGCGGGGTATGGTCAACACCGCGCCATCAAGATCTTGGTCCGCTGCGGAGTGGACGTGAATGCAACGAGTTGTTCGGCAGAGTTGACGGCATTGCACTGGGCAGCGCGCTGCGGACACGCGCGAGTTGTGGCGCAGCTGTTGCAGTGCAAGGCCGACATACACTCACGATGCGCCAATGGCAGCACAGCCCTCGACCATGCAACGCGGCAGAACCATATCGCGGCTGCCGCTCTGCTGCGCCGATTCGAAGCCAAGGAAACAATTGTGCGTCAATAACGCGTCAATAACGCGTCAATAACGCCCTGTGCGAATTGTGCGCCAATCACGCCCTGTGCTTGACGTGTCGTAATCGTGTCTTCCGAAACACAAGCGCCGTTTTCTTGTCCCGCACGAGTCCCGCACGAGTCCCGCACGAGTCCCGCACGAAAGTCCCGCACAAGAGTCCCGCACAAGAGTCCCGCACGAGTTCATGAGCGACGACGACTGTTTGTTTCGCGCGGCGCAGCGCGGCGACCTTGAGGCAGTGAGGCGGTTGCTCCACAAAGGTGCGCCGCAGTCCGTGTTCGAGTCGGCTCTGCAGGTCGCCGTCTGGAATGACCACGGTGAAATCGTGGGTGAGATTGTTCGCCTCGTGACCACGGGCAGCCCGCATCGTGGCATGTTGGCATCGGCCGCACGTCACGGGAGCGCATCGGCCGCACATGTCCTGATTCAATGCGGAGCATTCTCACGGCTGCACATTGGAAGAGCGTTGCAGTGGGCGGCGCAGCACGGGCAGGCGGCGACCACGGCGCTGCTGGTCCCGTACAATGTCTCGCGCGCGGCGGCGCTGGTATCGGCCGCAATGTATGCAAGCACGCTGTGTCAGGGCCTTGACCCGTGGCAGAGTCAATGTGAATGAGACGTACTCGGGCGTACAGTGGACGGCGCTGCACGAAGCGGCGAACAGCGGGCGCACGCTCGTCGTGAAGCAGCTCTTGTACTGCAAGGCAACCATCAACTCGCGCACTGTAAGTGGCCGCACGCCCCTTGCCCTTGCAACGGAACAGGGGCGCGTCGCAACGGCCGCCGTGCTGTGCCGCCTTGAAGCCAGTGCTGTGCGCCGCCTTGAAGCCAGTGCTGTGCGCCGCCTTGAAGCCGGTGCTGTGCGCCGCTTTGAAGCCAGTGCTGTGCGCCGCCTTGAAGCCGGTGCTGTGCGCCGCCTTGAAGCCAGTGCTGCGCCGCCTTGAAGCCAGTGCTGCGCCGCCTTGAAGCCAAGGAAAGTGCTCTGCGCCGCTTTGCCGCCAAGGAAACTACCGCTTAATTTATGCACGCTAAAACAAACAAGTGCAGAATACGAGCGACAGTTTCTTGTCCAACATGAGCGACGGCGACTGTTTGTTCCGCGCGGCGCAGCGCGGCGACCTTGATGCCTCGCGGCAGTTTCTGCAGCAGCTGCTGCACAAGGGTGCGCCGCTGTCCGTATTCGCGTCGGCTATGGACGTCGCAATCTGGAACGACTACGCAGACGTTGTGGGCGAGATTGCGTGCCTCGCCGGCCACATGTGGATGGGCGGGCCAGCCCGATACAACACGTGTGCGCGTCACTTGGTGTCGGCCGCGCGTCGCGACAGCCCGGCGGCCGCACGCGTCCTGTTGCGCTACTGCACCGGCGCAATCTCGTGGTACAATTTGGAAACCGCGTTGGATTGTGCGGTTCTAGACGACAACGCGGCCACTCTGGCGCTGATGATCCCGTGGGCGTCGATTGAATCGCGTGCGTCGCAACTGCTCACGGCCGCGGCGAATGGCCGCTCACGCGCCGTGAGGACCTTGGTCGGACATGGAGTTCACGCCGACACAAGGGATGGCTGGTCAAAATGGACGGCGTTGCACTTTGCAGCGATGCGTGGTCAAACCCAAGTTGTGAAGCAGCTGCTTTGGTGCAAAGCGGACATTTGTGCGCCAACCAAAGAAGGAAGCACAGCACTTGACCTTGCAACGGCGGCGGGACATGTCGCCACTGCCAACGCGCTGCGTCGCTTTGCCGCACAAAGAGTCAACAACCCGAAGCAAGCGACGCACACAACCGGAAGCAGTCAACAACCGGAAGCAAGCGGCACATTCAGGTGTGTCAACAACCGTCTGGTTGAATCGCGCATTTCGGAGCCTGAGCGATGAATCACGCATTTCGGAGCCCGAGCGACAACGCCTCGAGTTTTGCGCCACGCATTCACGTTTCGCGCGACGCAGTCACGTTTCGCGCCACGCATTCACGTTTCCGGAGCATGAGCGACGACGACTTGTTTTGCGCGGCACAGCGCGGCGACCTTGATGCCTCTAGGCGTCTGTTGCAGCAGCTGCTGCGAGAGAATGCGCCGCTGTCCGTGTTTGATTCGGCTATGAAGGTCGCCATCTGGAACGGCCACGCGGACATTGTGCGCGAGATTGTGCGCCTTGTCCCAGAATGCGAAACGTGGGCACGTCACTTGATACGGGCGGCGCGTCTCGGCAGCACGGCCGCCGCACAGGTCCTGCTGCAATGCTGCAGAGGCGTACTCGCGGAGAACTCGGAAATTTGCAAAAGCGCGCTGGTTTGTGCGGCGAAAGACGGGAATGCAGCGACTGTAGCGCTGCTGATCCCACACGTCACGTCCGTTCACGTGCGTGCGTTTGCGCTACACAAGGCCGCGGCGGCAGGCTGCGCATGCAACGTCAGGGCCTTGATCCTGTGCAGAGTAGACGTGAACTTGCCATCGTGGAGCAGTCACTCGACGGCGCTGCACTCCGCAGCGCGCTCCGGACAGACGAAAGTTCTGAAGCAGCTTCTGCACTTCAAGGCTGACATTCACAGCCGAACTGCGTTTGGCCACACGACAGCCCTTGAATTGGCAGCCGAAGAGGGACATGTCGCTGCTGCCGCCGTGCTGCGCCGCAGAGGAAACAGTCTGTCTGTGTCATTAGCGCCTTGAGCGCCATGAGCGCCAGACGTTTGACTTGGCTGACGTTTGTAATGTTATCTCGTTCACGTTTCCGGAGCATGAGCGACGACGACTTGTTTTGCGCGGCACAGCGCGGCGACCTTGATGTCTTGAGGCGTCTGTTGCAGCAGCTGCTGCGAGAGAATGCGCCGCCGTCCGTGTTCGATTCGGCTATGAAGGTCGCCATCTGGAACGACCACGCGGACATTGTGCGCGAGATTGTTTGCCTTGTCCCAGAATGCGAAAAGTGGGCACGTCACTTGATACATGCGGCGCGTGCTGCCGAGACGGCAACCACACGGGTCCTGCTGCAACGCTGCAGAGGCGTACTAGTGGACAACGCGGAAATTGGCAAAACCGCGGTGCTTTTTGCGGCGGAGAACGGGAACGCAGCGCCTCTGGCGCTGATGATCCTGTTCGTCACGCGCAGTGATTTGCTTACGTCGGTAATGTCAGTGGCCGCGAAGTATGGTCAAACACGCACCGTCCGGAAATTGATCGGGTGCCGAGTGGACGTGAATTCGCGAGTTTTTTGCAAGTGGAAGCGGACGGTGCAGACGGCGCTGCACTCTGCAGCGCGCTCCGGACAGACGAAAGTTCTGAAGCAGCTTCTGCACTTCAAGGCCGACATTCACAAACGAACTGCATGTGGCCACACAGCTCTTGACTTGGCAAACGAAGAAGGGCACGTCGCCACTGCCGCCGTGCTGCGCCGCTTCGCCGAAAAGGACACGACCACCCAACACACACAAAAGCAGTGAGACATACAAGCGTGTCAGCAACCTCCTGACTCGACGGCGGTCGTAAAATTACTTTTTGCACACGCTTTGCACACGGGAAACGCAAAACAACCGTTTCTTTTCTCACGCGAGTTCATGAAACAGTCCGTCGCAACAGTGTCAACAACACAGTCGTAAAATCACGCTTCGAAAACGAAAAAAAAAACGCAAACAACATTCTTTTTTTTCACCCACACAAGTTCATGAGCGACAACGACTTGTTCGGCGCGGCGCAGCGTGGCGACCGTGATGCCTTGAGGCAGATTCTGTGGCAACTCCTGCAAAAAGATGCGTTTGCGTCGTGTTCCGCGATCGAGTCGGCTCTCGAGGTCGCCATCTGGAACGACCACGGCGACATTGTGCGCGAGATGATGCGCCTTGCCGGCCACGTGTGCACATATGTCACGAGGGGGCGTCACCTGATATTGACCGCACGTCGCGGCAGCACGGCAGCCGCATACGTCCTATGCAGCGGAAGGACGAGTTTCCACTGGCGCTTTATTCAAACCGCGTTGGTTTGGGCGGCTGTGAACGGCGATGTTGCGACTGCAGCGCTGCTGATCCCGTTCGTCACGCGCAGTGATTTGCTTACGTCGGCAATGTCAGTGGCCGCGAAGTATGGTCAAACACGCACCATCCGGAAATTGATCGGGTGCCGAGTGGACGTGAATTCGCAAGTTTTTTGCAAGTGGAAGCAGACGGCGCTGACGGCGCTGCACTCCGCAGCGCGCTCCGGACAGACGAAAGTTCTGAAGCAGCTTCTGCACTTCAAGGCCGACAATCACAAACGAACTGCACGTGGCCACACAGCTCTTGACTTGGCAAACGAAGAAGGGCACGTCGCTGCTGCCGCCGTGCTGCGCCGCTTCGCCGAAAAGGACACGCACACACACACACACACACACACACACAAGAAGTGAGTAATACAAGCGTGTCAACAACCTCCTGACAGCGGTCGGAACATTACTTTTACGCGGGAC
>Ga0209770_10000695_pt1 | contig 18028 bp, 16 predicted proteins | sample LauGreSu1BDMLBDD_2_FD_187572 | JGI IMG/M metagenome (GOLD analysis project Ga0209770, IMG submission 187572) | Freshwater lake microbial communities from Lake Michigan, USA - Su13.BD.MLB.DD (SPAdes) (version 2) | ecosystem: Environmental > Aquatic > Freshwater > Lake | place: Lake Michigan, USA...
TGCTTTGCGGATTATATGCCGCTTTCACTTGAGGCATATGTGACATCATATCGCCCGCAAAGACCAATGTAATTGAATCTACTTTGATTGAATCAGTGACTTCTTCTTGTCTTGATTCATCCCGTGTGCAGGAGTGAAACATCATCATGCTCATCATGATGATGTATATGTATAATCGCATTTCTGCTCCCTCTATGGTTAATCGAGTATTTGATTCCTCAATATATCGTCTAAATCTTCCCTTCTTCTGATCAATGCAGCTTTGCCATTTTTGATCAGTACTTCCGCAGGACGGAATCGACTATTATAATTGCTTGACATCGTCATTCCATAAGCACCCGCATTATTGAATGCGAGAATATCGCCTTCGCGTACTTCATTCAATTTTCTATCCCAACCGAATGTATCTGTTTCACAGATATACCCAACCACGGTGTAGAGCCTCAAAGCGCCCTCAGGATTGCTCACATTCGTGATATGATGATAGCCATTATACAGCATTGGTCTGATGAGATGATTCAATCCGCTATCCACTCCCACGAACATCGCGGCTGTGGTTTGCTTGAGTACATTCACTTTCACGAGGAAAGTACCCGCTTGACTCACGAGGAATTTTCCGGGTTCGAACCATAATTCCAATTCGCGACCATATTCAGTGCAGAATTCTTTGAACCTTGCAGTAAGTTTTTCGCCCAATTCTTCGATGTCGGTGGAGTGATCATCCGGCTTATACGGTACTTTGAAGCCACTGCCGAAATCAATAAAAGTGAGATCGGGGAAATGCTCGGCTTGTTCAAATAGAATATCAGCGGCGCGAAGGAAGATATCGACATCCACGATATCACTTCCCGTGTGCATGTGAAGACCAATGACATTCAGTCCGGTATTTTTCACCACTCGATCGACATGTCGCATTTGATAGATGGAGATTCCAAATTTTGAATCAATATGTCCTGTTGAAATATTGATATTCCCGCCGGCCATCACATGTGGATTGATCCGAATGCAAATCGGAACGGTATTTCCGTATTTCAAGCCGAATTGTTCAAGAATGGAGATATTATCGATATTGATCATAACGCCTTCTTTGACTGCGAGATCAATTTCTTCCATCGAAACACAATTCGGTGTATAGATGATTTCTTCAGGTGTAAATCCTGCTTTGAGTCCCAGCCATACCTCTTGAATTGATACAGTGTCGAGACAAGCACCCAAATCATGTAAGTGTCGCATGACATTTACATTATTCAGTGCTTTACAGGCAAAATTTATGCGTGTTTTGCATGATGAAAATGCCTGTTTCAACCGTGAATATTGCCTGTCGATGATTTCCGCCTCATAGATATATAGTGGTGTATCAAAAGAATTCACGAGTTCTTGAATGTGAATTCCACCAATGGCATATGCTCCGTCTTGCAACTGTATCATAATTATGTTTTTTTGGTTGTCTTATCTAAATAATGGGTTTAATTTACACGACTTACGAATTTCGTGAATTTTTGGGACAATTTGAGGTTCAGGCATGTCATCCATTACTCTAAAGTCTTCTCTCATCAAAGGTTTGATGGCGGGCTTGGCAGCAGCGATTATGAATAGTGCTTTATTCTATGCGTTTAAGAATCTTGGTGCCATCAATGATACGGTGCAAATCATGCCGGGTGAACCATTGGGTGTACACAATGCGATCATTTCCTCAATTGTTTCTTCCTTGATAGCAAGTATAGTCTATTTCGTTATTTCACTCTTCGCTCGTGATGCTTTCCGAATATTTCAAAGAATTGCATGGATCATGCTCCTGATTTCATTTTTCAGTCCATTCCTCTTCATTCCCGAAGTGCCGGTTGGCTATGCCATTTCACTCAATATCATGCATATAGTCGTTGCGGCGGCGATAATTTACATCATGAAAAAACATATACCTTTTTTGCGCTGACACTGTCTTTGTGTTCAAATGTGGTAACCTGATTTCACAATGATGTGTCATTATTGAGTTATTTCCCTCATTCTCTCCGAACCACTTGAATCTACTCTTTTTGATATTATCCATTCTTTGTACAGCACTGGCATTTGGTCGCGAGTTATCTCTCAAGCCAATGATTGCCAAAACGCCTGTCGTACTAAACTCATCGATAGTTCACAACAATGACAGTATCATCATCACGAGTTTCAAAGCGTATATTGTCATTCCAACTTTGACAGATACTATTGTTCATCTCTTGGACATAGAGGATAATCTTTCATGTTCGTTACCAGATGATGCTGAGAGCGTGATTATTGGAATCGACAGCATGCAAACGGTGAGAACGAATTTCTCGGGAGCTCTTGATCCCATTCATGGGATGTTTTGGACATGGAATTCAGGATATATCAATGTGAAAATCGAGGGTATTTCTCAAAGATCAATGCAAAGAAATCGCATATTTCAGATGCATCTCGGAGGATTTACAGCTCCTCATCAAGAATCCATTCCACTAAGAATTCCACGAAATACATCAATCAAGTTATCCATTGATATTGCTCCTTCTATAGATGCGCTTTTGAATAATCATCAAGGCACAGTGATGTCACCCGGAAAGGATGCTCATGAACTCATGCATATTCTTCAACAATCAATAAACATTGAACAATGAGACATATCATACTCATATCATGTTCAATGCTTTTGCTGATGTCATTTATTTCAGTGAACGTTGAGTATTTCCCTGAACCGATATATCCAATCGCTAATCCAGATTCACCGATTGTATCACTTGGACGCGAATTGTTTCATGATCCAATCTTATCGAAAGACAGCACAGTTTCTTGCGCATCCTGTCATTCACAATACAATGCATTTGCACATTCCGATCATGCGCTGAGTCATGGCATTGCAGATCGAATCGGTACACGCAATGCACCGGCATTGGTCAATTTGGCTTGGTCGGAATCATTCATGTGGGACGGAGCAAGCTTTTCACTTGAGGCACAAGTGTTGACGCCTCTCACAGCTCATCATGAAATGGATAATTCTCTCGATACCATTCTTAACAGATTGAATAAACATCCCAAGTATTCATACTTGGTACAGCAAGCATTTGGCAAATCACCGATTCAGACAAAGCATGTACTCAAAGCAATTGCGGATTATGAATCCACATTGATTTCAAGAAATTCACGCTATGATTCGATGAGAATGCATTTGGTGGAATTCACCGAGCAAGAGAAGAAAGGATATACATTATTCAAACAGCATTGCAATCGATGTCATGCAGAGCCATTATTCACGAACGGACAATTTGCCAATAATGCATTGCCGATTGACACATCATTGAATGATATGGGAAGATTTCGGATTACTGATGACAGCGCACATATCAGACATTTCAAGATTCCGACTTTAAGAAATCTCCTCTACTCATTTCCCTATATGCATGATGGTCGTTTCAAAAGATTGAGGGATGTATTTAATCATTATGCGAAAGGAATCAATATGCATGATGAAACAAGAAGCATCAAAAATCCCATTCCACTAAGCTCAAATGATATCACAGACTTGTTGTCATTCCTTCATGCATTGACAGATCGCACATTTATTTTTAATCCAGCATTTTCACAAATTCATTATCCTCAAAGGAATCAATGATGAAATACCTTTTACTACTTATTAGTGCATGTACTGCATTTTCTCAAACTAATCCCATCATCACTTCTTGGTTACAGAATACTACTGTCACGGGAAGTTATTACATGAAGAATAATCCCACTGCAATCAGCAATAATATCAAAGCTAATGTGCAATTGGTGAGATATTCAGCAAACAATGTCTATGTCTCAAGCAATGGCATCCCAAGTTACCCAACAGGACCATTTCAAGATGGAAATCCATCGCAAGCACAAAGTCAGAATGGAATTTATCGTTTTCCTTTAAAGGCCCTAAAGAATGAAGGAACTCCCGTGAAAACCACCATGGGCAATATCGGACTCTTCATAAATGGTGTTGCTTTATTTGATTCTCGTGATGGAGTTTCATGGAATAATGCTCAGCAGAGAGTCGTTGGTGGACCTATCATGGGTAAAGGTGATGGCATTTGGAATCGAGATGCAATCGTGGCGGAGCGCATAGGGTTTGACTGTTCAAAAGGACATCCCGCCATGGGAAATTATCATCATCATCAGAATCCATCAGCATTCAAATTGGATAAAAAGGTCATATATGATGTATGCTCGCTTTATGATGCTGAGGGCTTATACGCAATCAATCCTGCAGTTCATTCTCCCCTCATCGGTTTCGCTTATGATGGCTTTCCGGTCTATGGAGCTTATGGATTTAAAAATGCCGATGGAACCGGGGGAATAGTAAGAATGCAATCAGGATATCGTTTGCGCTCAATCACCGAACGCACGCTTTATGCAAATGGTACCGATGTGACTGATGGTCCTCCCGTGAATGGCACATATCCTTTGGGATATTTCAATGAGGATTATGAATTTATCTCACATCCCGGTGAAGATGATTATATGGATATTCATAATGGTCGATTCTGCATCACGCCAGAATATCCAAATGGTACTTATGCCTATTTCTGCACAGTTGATGAACAATGGAATTCAGCATTTCCCTATGCGGTAGGTCCCACATTCTATGGATCCATTGTTGCCGCAAAAGTGAATCAAGTAAGTGAACCTGTTGAGACATATACGGCAACCACTTCAGTACAAGAATTGAATTCAAATGCTTTTACCATCTTCTTTGCATCCAATGATCTTCTCATCATTCAAGCCAATGATCTCATCAAAGAAAGAGTCAACATCATGTTATATGATCTTAGAGGAAATGAAGTCGGAAATGCAATTCTTGAACAAGGAAGCACCATATCTCACATTGATTGTTCATTGATGTATGATGGAGTATATGCACTTCGTATTTCCAATGGAAACAAGACATATCAGCAAGAATTCTTTATCAAAAGAAAGTGAATAACTATGGGGAAAACTTGAAGATTCTTGGATTTCATTTCATCGTATAATTGCATCAAATTATTGAACTTATTCGAATCGATTTATGAAAATATTCTATACCCTTCTTCTGTTAACATTCTCCATAGTCTCTTCACAGGTGCATGCCAAGCCGGATACTGTAAGAATCGGGATGTATCTCACTTCGCTTCATGATTTGGATTTATCTGCACATTCATTCAAGTATGACGCATATTATTGGTGCAGATATGATAATCCAATGTTTGATTTCGCAAATGAATTCGAAGTGATGAATTCAAATGATGTGACACTTGAATCGCCATATCTTCAGAATATTGGGAAGGATATTCTCTTTTCCACAAAAACGAAAGCTACGGTCCGACAATTATGGCAAACCAAAGATTATCCTTTTGATAAGCAAACACTCGTGATTTCAGTTGAATCATCAAAGCATGATACAACCAAAATGCTATTCATAGCAGACAGAAAGAATTCTGGTTATCAGGATTCGCTTGAAAATTTACTTCCCGAGTGGCATATCAAAGAGACAAAATTCACTGTGACTGAATCGAAGTATTCCACGAATTTTGGATCGGAGAATCTTGGAAATACGAGTTATAATTCTTCATTCAATATGGTGATTGAACTCGAACGCAAAGAGTCATTTCTGGTTTTGTTCAAGTTGATCACAGGTGTATTGGTTGCATTCGTTATTTCCTGTTGCGTGTTTTTCATCAAGCCATTCAATATCGATCCTCGCTTTGGACTCTGCGTTGGAGGACTTTTCGCAACCATCGGTAATAAATATATCATCGAAGGGATGGTTCCTTCAACAAATGAAGTGACGATGCTGGATGATATACATAATGTGACACTCGTATACATCTTTCTCATCATCACTATTTCTGTGATATCGCTTCATATGTATGAGAAAGGGACCCCTAAATCCATTCATCTTTCCAAAGTATTGGATAAGTTTTCATTCTATGCATTCGCATTGTCTTATACCGGCTTATTGATCGGTATAATCATGAGCCATATGGATTGATTCATATTTCATAAACAAACTCAGCAATAATGAAACTATTTATTACTCTGCTCACATTCTGTCTGAGCATTTCAACCGCATATGCACAAAGAAATGTGGTTCTCATCATTGCCGATGATTTGGGACTTGAATACTGTGGCTTTTATGAAGACCATGGTGATACCGTCATCATGCCAAATGTGAGATCACTGCTTACCAAAGGAATTCGATTCACTCGTGCTTGGTCGAATCCACTGTGCTCACCAACAAGAGCAGGTATTCTAACAGGAAGATATAGTTTCAGAACTGGCATTGGGGATGCTGTTGGTGGACAAAATTCAAACACCTTGGACACATCTGAGATTACCATTCCCCGATTACTGAATACCTATAATCCACAAGGAATATCAAAAGCAAATATTGGAAAATGGCATCTTCATACTCCGATGCCACAAAGTAATTTCACGATTCCTACCAAAATGGGATATGATTATTATGAGGGTAGTTTTAGCGGAACATTACCCAATTACTATGCGTGGAATAAAATCAAGAATGGAAGTTTGGCTATATGTAGCACCTATGCAACAATCGAAACCACCAATAATGCAATTGATTGGCTCAAAACAATTCCTTCGAATAAGCAGGTATTTTTATGGGTGGCATATAATGCGCCGCATTCACCATTTAATCTCCCACCAAGCAATCTTCACTCATATTCAAGTCTACAAGGTAATGCACAAGATACTGCAACAAGTGTTGTACCGTATTACAAGGCCATGTGCGAGGCATTGGATCGAGAGATTGGGCGACTTCTTGATTCATTGAAAGCAATCAATCGTTTTGATAGTACCGATTTCATTTTCATTGGTGACAATGGAAGTGATTCTCGCGTATATCAAGGGACAACAAGAGCCAAAGGGAGTGTGTATCAAGATGGCATTAGCGTACCATTCATCATATCAGGTCCATCGGTAAATAATCCCGGAAGAATTTCCAATGCTTTGGTCAATACTCAAGACATCTTTGCTACAGTACTTGAGCTCTTTGGTTTTATGGACTGGAAGAAAGCGATTCCAAATGAGAAACCGGTTGATTCAAAAAGTCTTTTACCAATCATTTTAAATTCGGATCCATCAATAAGAGAATGGTCTTTTAGCGAAGTATTTAAAACTACGCCTGCTCAATTTGATGGAAAGACTATGCGAAATGAAGAGTTTAAGCTGATTGATTTCGACAATGGATCGCAGAAGTTCTTCAATCTCATCAATGATCCGGAAGAAAAGAATGATTTGTTGTTAAAGGTTCTTACACCAAAAGAACAAGATAATTATGCATATCTCTGTCAAGAAATGACCAAACTCATTGGAAAGGGTGGATTTTGCATGACAACCGGGATCAATGAAACTTCAAATGAAAACTCTCTTTTCACATATGATTCACAGAATAATCACATCCGATTGAATATTGACTGTGGGGTTCAGTCTTCTGTCTTCTGTTATTCATCTGAGGGAAGATTGATCTTCGAGCATCAAAATATTCCTTCAACAGAATTGGTAATCAGCACAGCTAATTTGTCTTCAGGAATGTATACATTACACTATACTTGTAATGGAAAAACATTGGATACTTCATTCATCATTCGAAGATGAATCATGTTGAGATTATATTCTTTTTTGAGATGAAATATCCCATCAATAAAACACATGCAAAAAGCATGCTTCCATAAATCCCGGCATTTGTGTCAAAGAGGAAAATATTGATTCCGGTGAACAAACATGCTGAGATAAATATCAATGCCGCGATATTGCTGAACAAAGATAATTTCTCGCCTTTGAGTCTATATAAAGTGGCCATTCCCACACCAAGTCCGATGCTATCTATGAAGATCGTATAATTCAGAATTTTCTCAAATGATTCTCCCGCATATACGCTGATCAAACTGATGGCAGTGAAAACAGTCAATGCAGAAACACTCACACCTTTTCTCTCATCTGCTTGAGCAAAGACTTTTGGTAATACTCCATCTTTTCCCATTGCTGATATCACTCGAGGATTAGACAGCATGGATATATTCACATAGCCGAATACAGATATCACGATGACCATGCTCACGATCGTTGCGGCAGTGCTTCCAAATAATTTCTCCATCATCATCGCTGCAATGAATTTGGATTGTGCCAATTCATTGAAACCAATCACTTGCACATAAGCAAGATTTGCAAGAAGATATATTCCAACAATGATCAAGACTCCAAGTATGATTGCTCTTGGTAACATCTTTCCATTGTCTTTTACCTCACCACCAAAATTGATTGTTTGTTGATAGCCACCATAGGTGAATGAAACAGCGATAAGTGCAAGACCAAAGGACTCCCACATTCCTCCAGAATGTGATTGTATTGCAGTCACTGTTTCTGTGGGTGGCAAAATTCCCAATGCCGAAATGATTGCACCAAGCATGAGTAATTTGATACCCATGAGTACATTCTGCACGGTGGCACTTGTTCGCAGACCAAGCAGATTGAGTCCATATAATAAAATGATGAATACCGATGCAATGATTGTGCTAGGCAAGCCCATTGCATATGGCATCACATATTCCGCACCAATGATCGCAACGCCCGCAATTGATGCCGAATTGGATACAAGAATGATGATATTGATCGCAAAAGCGAGTGTAGGAGAATAAGCTTTTGAGAAAATCGAATAATATGCACCACTCACAGGCATGCGCTTCCCGATTTCTGCGAAACCGATGGCACCACAAAGAGCAATCAATCCTCCGGTTATCCATGCAACATAATAAATCAATTCACTTCCCGCTCTTTGAGCAACTGTAGCAGGAGCACGAAAAATACCCATGCCAATCACGAGTGAAATAACCATCATGGTAATATCAAAGAAGCGCAGTTGTTGTTTTTCTCTCATTCAGATATACAGATAATGTGTTCGGAATTCGCAAAGATACATTGAAGATAACTACTCTTTTTCATTCAACAAATCAAATTCATACCTTATCGATGGTATCGAACAATATTGCCGAAACCGATTCTTCATGGCAGAGTATCAGCTCATGCAATTTTGCGAAAGAGAGTATGCCTATGAGATATCCTAGGGATTGATTGGCATACTTCTCATGTATTTCCTCAAAGTATAGTTCAATCTCACTTTGATTCTCCGTGTTATGTCTCAATAGTATGCGTGCATACAAATTATCATAAGATAGAATAGTCTCACTATTATTCAACTTTTTGTATTCATATCTATAATCATAAGATAAAGCCGAGATATCCGACAAAACAGCTGATGCAGTTGGATATGCTCCTGCACCCTTACCGACAAAAAACTGTGTATCCGCAAAAGCAGTCTTTGTGATTATTCCATTGAATACATCGTCAACCGTAAATAATTTCTCTGATTTACTCACGAATGTAGGAATGACAAAAGTTGCAATTTCACCATTTGCGGTTTTATATGCCTGAGCAATCAGTTTTACCTTCAGTGATTTCTCTCTTGCATAGTTTAGCTCAAGTTCACCCAATCGATTAATCCCAAGATTGAAGATTTCTTCGGGTTTGGTTTTGACCCCAAATGCATGCAGAATTAGAATAATGAGTTTGTATTTTGCATCATATCCTCCTGTATCAAGTATAGGATTGCTTTCTGCATATCCTAATTCCTGCGCTTTTGCAAGTGCTTCTGAATATCCGATGCCTTCATCGAAGGTTTTTGTCAGAATATAATTTGTAGATCCATTGATTATACCTTCAATGGATTCCAATAGATCATTGTCATAATACTCCTCGAGATTTCTGATGATCGGAATGCTGGCACAGCAAGCAGCTTCATAAAGTAGTGGAACATTATGCTTTGCTTGTAATTCCAGTAACTCTTCAATATGTTCTGCCAACATTTTTTTATTTGCTGTGACAACCCCTTTTCCATGTTTCAAGGCATAAGACACAATTTCAAATGCGGCATCAGCATCATCTATCAATTCCACAATCACATTTATCTCATCATCATTCAGTATATCGTATTTGTCAAAAGTGAAGTAATCTTTAGATATCACCCTTTCTTTCTCTGCATGTTTCACACAGATTCTCTTGATTGAAGTTTGCAATGTCGGTGTCTTTTCCAGAACCTCATATAATCCATAACCAACGCAACCAAATCCGAATAGTCCAATATTCAATGTCTTTCTTTGCATTAGGCATTCTCCTCTTTGACATCAGCATATACTGTTGCAATTTCTAATGCTTGTTCCAAATCTTCGATGAGATCTTGAACATCCTCTATTCCCACCGAGAGTCGTATCAAACTGTCCTTTACTCCACTCTGATATCTTTTCTCTTTAGGTATGGATTTATGGGTCATTTCGCTTGGAAGACAGATCAAACTCTTTACTCCACCAAGACTTTCCGCGAGTTTGAAGTATTTGGTTGATGTAACAATTCTTTCAGCAATTGCTTTGTCATCAATGGTCAAATCAAATGATATCATACCACCAGAGAATCGCTGTTGACTTTTTGCTATTTCATGATTCTTATGATGTGTAAGTCCCGGATAATACACATTATTGACCAATGGTTGTTTACAGAGAAATTCAGCAATCTGTTCTGCATTATAGGAATGCTGTTTCATTCTGATTTCAAGAGTTTCAATTCCCCTCAATACAAGCCAACAGTCAAAAGGTGATAGAATTCCACCGGATGCATTTTGAATGAATTTGATTTTCTCTCCCAAGTCAGTGTTTTTTGTGACTACCAAGCCTGCAATCAAGTCACTATGACCTCCCAAGTATTTCGTACCACTATGAATTATAATGTCAGCACCAAGATCCAATGGTTTCTGAGAGGCAGGAGATGCAAATGTATTATCAACACACAATAGACATCCATGTTGTTTCGCGATGTTTGCAATTCCTCGTATATCAGATATTTTCAGGGTGGGATTGGTTGGACTTTCTACCCATATCAATTTTGTATTTGGTGTTATTGCCTCGGCAACTTTTGCTACTTCGGTTGTATCCACATATCGTATCGTGATTCCAAATTTTTGATATACATGCGTAAATAGTCTATATGCACCTCCGTAGATATCATCAACAGCAATGATCTCATCTCCTGTTGACAATAACTTTATGACTGCATCAATGGCTGCCAATCCACTTGCAAAGGCATATCCATTGCTTCCATGTTCCAATGTTGCAATTACATCTTCAAGTACTTTTCGCGTTGGATTATTGCTTCGTGCATAATCATACCCTTTGTGAATCCCGGGTGCCTCTTGCACGAATGTGGATGTTTGATAAATGGGTGTGGAGATGGAACCTGTCAATTCATCTACAGGAATGCTGTGAATAGCTTTTGTGCTTTCTCTCATTTCAGTGATCCGATAAAGTAAAACATTTTACATGTTCACTACTATCACCTTATTCAAAAAAGGGGAGGGACCTTGACGAGAAAGCAAAAAAAATGCTCTCCCGACAAATCAGAAGAGCATGCACTATCTATATACAGAAAGTATGATTGCTATATTCTAACTTATCTATCTCAATGATTCATTGAGTTGAATGTGGCACCTTCTCTCAGTTTCCTGAGAGGGTTGTCAAGACTTCATAGGGTCAATTCCCTCAGTCTTTCTTGATAAGGAGTGTAAAGAACTGTTTCAAATATACTGTTTTGAACAAAAGCACAAAGCAATTTATTATGTGCAATCATCTAACTTCATGAAAATCAATCGTATCCTAAAAATTTTCTATGTAATTTCAGTATGCAAGATTCTGATTACATAGTAGATTATGTCTTTATTGGTTTGGGAGCCGCTAATTCCCTCATCATCCGGCGAATGCATGCTCAAGGCATGTTGAATGATACATCATTGGTGATCATTGATCCAGATGAGAAATTATTGAATGATAAAACCTTCTGTTTTTGGGCAAAGAAAGAAGAAATCGAAGAATTGGGTTTTGCATCACTCATCAATCATTCATGGGGTACATTGGGAATAAATGATGATGCTCCACGATCAGTCTCGCCATATAGATATCAGCATATTTCCAGCATAGCACTGTATGATGAACTTCGAGACATTCTCTCTTCATACAATGTAGAATTCATCCGCGAGCGAGCAGAGAAAGTTTCTAGTAATCCTGACAATTCTATCTTGTCCATTACAACACAGAATCATTCGATCAATGCAAAGCATGTTTTTGATTCCAGACCTCCTCTTTGGAATCCTGTAAAATCAAATGAAGCATTTCTCGTACAATCCTTCTTTGGCTGGAGAATAACAACAGACCAACCACAATTTGATACTGAAACTTTCACGATGATGGATTTTTCGGTTGATCAATCGAATGCAACGCAATTTGTCTATGTACTTCCTTTCTCTCGAACTCATGCACTCATCGAATTGACACGCTTTGGAATCAGTCCGATTGATCATGCTTATGCACAAGAACAATTGAAGGAATATTGTCGCGAGAAGCAATTCGGTTCATATGTGATTGATACTGAAGAACAAGGCATAATCCCGATGTCTTCCTGCACATTGCAAGAGGAATCCAGATCACATGGATTATTCAGAACAGGAAGTGGTGCTGGAAAAGTTAAACCAAGCACGGGATATGCTTTTAAAGAAATGGCTAGGGATGCCATTCATATTGTTGAGTCAGTACATACCCAAGACTTCAAGCACAGAGCGATTCATCGTACCGGAAGATTTGCTTTCTATGATAGACTTTTGTTGAAGATACTGGAATCACATCCTCACCGAGGCAAAGAGATATTTGAGCGTCTTTTTCATCATGTACATGGCACAAGAGTTCTTCAATTCCTCGAAGAAAGAACTACATTCATTGAGGAGATCTCGATATTCATGGCATTACCCAAGACACTTTTCATGAAGTATGCAATGAAGGATATATCCTCAGGGATTGCTCAACATACATTTGGGTTTCTTCCATTGATTGTTTCCCTCTTCTTTCTTCTTTTCAAACACTATGAACTAGATTCGATCAATTGGAGTGTACTTGCCATTGGCATGATATTGATCGGCATTCCTCATGGAGCGATGGATCATGTATTGAAAATCCCTGAGAGATCAATAAAATCACTTGCATTGTTCATACTCGGCTATGTTGCGAAAGGAATGATCATGTTGGTGATATGGATTATGTCTCCTCTGATTGGACTCATCATCTTCTTACTCTATTCAATGTGGCATTTTGGGCAGGCGGAATATGAGCAGGAGAATGTCCAAAATCCATGGCTTATATTTCTCCGAGGTTTTGCCGTATTGTCATTCATACTCGCCACTCATATTCCTGAGACAAATACAATTATCAATGCATTGTCGATTCCCTCAATACCCGATACATCGGGATTATTGACATCATCTTTGCTATCGGAATCATCAATTCTGTTGCTATTAATAACTGTGTTCATACAACCGCGAAAGAGCACGATATTGTCAACCGCTTCATTATTAATGGGAATATTCTTACCGCTCTTGCAGGCATTCGGAGTCTATTTTGTATTTCATCATAGTGTTCTCGGATGGAATCATTTGAAGAAAGGGCTGAACAAAACCCACTTGGAATTATTAGAATTATCTACTCCATTTTCAATCACTGCAATCGGAACTCTCTTTCTTTTCTTCATCAATACCGGTTACACATTAACTGGTTTTGCCCCGCTTTTCTTTGTGCTTCTCTCATGTCTTAGCTTTCCCCATGTGCTTGAAATGCACACATTCTATGGGTCAATATTCAAACGCAAGTGAGCACCGAGTCCATCATGCAGAATTCTTATCAATGTTGAAAGTCTGATATCACTTGCATTGTTTTCGATTCTTGAAATATAGTGTTTAGTCGTTCCACATTTAATAGCCAATTGTTCTTGAGTCAATCCCCTACTCTTTCTCAAATCCTTCATCATGATTCCAAGTTTGAAGGTTTCAAAACCTTGTTCAAATTCCTCCCTTTTTTTTTCTCCTCTTTTTCCATAATACTTATCGAGATGATCTGTAAAGGAAACCATATTTTTCTGATTCTTTTTCATTGTACAATTCCTGATTAGTTTGAATCAATAACATTTGTAAAGTACTCTTTTCTAATTCTCATTGCTTTTTGTAACTCTTTCTTTGGTGTATTGGCACTTTTCTTTAAAAATCCATTTATGATAATCAAACGGTTATTCCTATCAAAGAAGCAAAATACTCTGTATCTACCAGTCAGTGTCTCTATTCTTATTTCAAATAGTCCTCTACTATCTGTCACATGTTTGAATATAGATTTAGAAATATTTTCAGTTGTAGAAATTAGTCGTAAAATTCTATTGAACTTTTCTTGTGACTCTTTATTCAAAGTATCAAACACATCCCAAAAATAATCCCCATAGAAAATTAGAATGCGTGGCTTGAATATTCCCATAAACTCCCCTAAACAAAGTTACACTATTGGATAACCTTTTCCAAACAGTAAATCAATACCCTTTTCTCAATATTGAGAAATTAATGACTTTGTAAATGATCAACTAGAGGTTGTTAAGACTCGGTATGAATCTCAGTGAAAATTACTTGATATTCCATATAAAGGTACTCATCTTCCCATCACAAACTCATATCTCCCCAATGGTATAAATATGCGCGCTTCAGTTACTGAAAGCTTTTTGACATAAGCTCCTCGAATATCGAATACATCGAATTGCATTGGGAGCTGTTCTTGTGGAATTGTCAACCATATTCCATCAATTGTTCGAGTGTAACTTATGTTCTTTTGAGTAAGTAATTCATCGATTCCTGAAATGCTTTGCGCTTCATAAGCTCCGATAGAAGGAGGATTGGCAAATGGTTTTCCTTCATGATCTTTGATTCCTTCACCAGTGGAGTAACCTTTACCAATTGCGGGGCTCGTGGACTTCAATCGATAATCACCATTTTGATACGATTCCAATTCAGGGTCAATTCCATAGAGAGAATTCGATTCCGTCAATTGTGCTTCTTGTGGCTTGGATGCAGATGGATTATCGACATTATACCATAGATTATTTCTCAAGAGAAATGTCTGAGGAGCGGTATTACCACCGATATTCACATGACGGGAAATTGTCGAGCGAAATACCACCAGATTATTTTGAAAAATATTATTTCCACATGGTTCAAAACGATTAGGATCAACGGTCTCTTGAAGTATGCGAAACACCCAACGTTCTGGATCTATGATGGTATTATTTGTGACGGATACACGCACCGAACCAACATAAGCCATGGGCGTTACTGAACGAACGAATACATTTCCCATTACCATCAAGTCTGCCGCTTCATGGGTTGCATTGAGTGGTCTGAAGAATTCGAGTCCGGTGGATCCACCTAAATTCAATGCTCGCTGTCCACCATCGATGAATGAATTCTGTTCAATGCGGATATACCGCGTCCCACCTTTTGCCTGAATACAATTCGAACCTGATTTTTTAAATATATTATTTCTGAATATTCCTTTATGACATCCCACCATATCTGCACCACTCCCACCCGGTGAGCCATTTTCGAAGATGCAATTTTCAATCACGAAATCATCAAGTCCGGATAATTTCAATTGATCATTGTTACCGCTTGCTCCCATACCGGAAAATGTCAAATTTCTAAAAACCATATGATGCGTTGGGGTATCAAATGTTCCTCCATCATCACAATTCATTCCATTGCTTGTCTGACCATTCACCGTGAAGTTCTCGATGATCATATGAGAACACTCGGAGAAATGCATGGATTCTGACCCACCTTTAAATATCACTGAATCACGATCAATACCTCGAATCACGATTGGAGCATTCGCAGTGCCTGAAATATTCTCTATGAAAAAAGCACCCTGATAGACACCCTGATGAATCAGCACCGTATCACCCGGCTTTGCATCCAAGCATGCCAAACGAGGATTGGAATAGGTTTTACCAATGCCGACATCGAGGGTTTTTGATTCCAATTCACAATAAATGAAAATCAAACAAAGTATCAGGAATTTCATTGTAGCTCCATAGTATTTTTCATAAACGTAATCATTTTCTTCATGACATCTTCTGATTGTCCAGCATCAAAACTATGAAATGCAGGATATTCATGTAATTCATTCTTCACATTAAGTGATTGTAGTTTTCCATGCAAATATCTGCTTTGATACACAGGAACAATCGGATCCAAACTACCATGAAATGTGATTGTAGGTGTACTATTTGAATCAATCTTCCAAAAAGGACTCACCTCTCGATATGCCACGGTATCCCAAGTTTTACCGACATATTCGGTCAAGACATCTCCAATCTTTCTATTCAGAAAAACATTGAAACTTGAATACCAATCCCAATCTCTCATATTGCTTGGACCAAAAATATTACCAATGCATTTGATCTCAGGATTTCGTGTATATGCATATATCATTGCGAGATGTCCGCCTGCACTTGCACCACATATCGCATATTTGGATGAAATACCAAGTTGCTCCTTCTTTTCTTTCAATTGAATGAATGCAGAATTGATGTCATTCATCATTTGATCATGATGGATTGATTCCTTGAAGCTCGCATATCTATAATTCATATTTGCAATCGCACAATTCTTCCATTGTCTTTTGATGATATTCACAAAAGAATTCATGTCTTCCTTTTTCCCCTCGATCCATGCTCCACCATGAATGACCATGATGATTGGCGTTGATGAATCTCTATTGACAGGCAAATGAATATCCATGACTTGCCTTGGATGACTTCCATATTTCACATTCAATAGTACAGTATCTCTATTTGGGAGTATTGAATCTCCAATTCCTATTGACTTTTCAGAACATGAAATGAGAAATGCTGAAAAAAATAAGAGATAAGTAGTTTTTATGTATTGGGTCATTTTTTCTTTTTGGTGATTCGTTGTTAATATCGCCATATCTAAAATAACACGCTTCTTGGGAACAAAGTATGAAATATTCGAGTTATTTCGCTTTGTGGAAATCAATATTTCTCAGTAAGTTACGAGAAATTCGATTTCGCCTTTAGATACCGCCTCACCACGGCTCACCACCAGGTATCCATTCATACTATTGATAGATCGCTCCTCATTTGGGAGGGTTTTTATACATATTGTCAAGAGGTATGGTATGGGACATGAATTAGCTACGATTGCTCCCGGTAATTATGTGGCCTTCACATTTTTTATCGGCACAATGGCAATGATGGCTGCTTCGGTATTTTTCTTTTTGGAGTTGAATACCACGCCCACTCGTTGGAGAACATCTGTTCTCGTTTCCGGCATCATCACATTCATAGCTGCTGTGCATTATTACTATATGCGTAGCTACAACTTGGAAACCGGTGAATCACCGACTTTCTTCCGCTATGTGGATTGGTTATTGACAGTGCCCCTGATGTGCGTTGAGTTTTATCTCATCACAAAGAAGGCGGGCGCGACGATTGGTCTATTATGGAAATTGATCATTGCTTCAGTTTTCATGTTGGTGACAGGTTATATCGGTGAAGCGTTGCATGGACAAGATGCATCAAGCTGGGTTTGGGGCACAATTTCATCTGTAGGATATGCATATATCGTATGGTTGGTATGGGCAGGTGATGTAGCCAAATTGGCAAAATCATCTTCACCAGCAGTTGCGGCCGCGAATCGTTATCTCGGTTGGTTCGTGCTTGTTGGTTGGGCGATTTATCCATTAGGATATATCCTCGGCACAACCGGCGGATTATTTGGCAATCAAATGGTTGCAGATCCAAAAGCGGCACAATATTCAATGGACATCGTATATAATATCGGTGATGCCGTGAATAAAATCGGTTTTGGTCTTGTGATTTATATGTTGAGTAGAAAAGAAGACTAATATTTCGATAGTATAATCTGATAAAACCCTGATATTGAAAATGGACTGCCCCCAAAAAGTTAGACACTTTTGGGGGCATTTTTTTATGTTCAAACGTCCCAAATATGACTATACATTTAGACTGAGATGCGTAGAATCGGTCATTCTTGATGGTCAGTCTATACACT
>Ga0209770_10000696_pt1 | contig 18027 bp, 16 predicted proteins | sample LauGreSu1BDMLBDD_2_FD_187572 | JGI IMG/M metagenome (GOLD analysis project Ga0209770, IMG submission 187572) | Freshwater lake microbial communities from Lake Michigan, USA - Su13.BD.MLB.DD (SPAdes) (version 2) | ecosystem: Environmental > Aquatic > Freshwater > Lake | place: Lake Michigan, USA...
GTACATTAAATTATCTTAAAACATAAAAGATACATATAAAATATGGATTGATATACTGCTAATTTCTTTAAAACATTAAAAATAACACTTTTAAAGAAATTAGACCAATATACCATATACAGAAAATTATAGAATATTATGTTAAAATAAATTTCTTTTTATTTTTTTTTTTGTTTCTCACCTTTTTAAAATAAACATAGAAAAATTATAGAATAAGCTAAAATTAAAATACTTAATACTAAAGGTATTAAATCATATCAACATACTTTTAATAAATGATCAAATCTTATTCTTGGTAAAGTAGCTCTTACTCATATAAAAAAAAATATATGTAAAGGTAATAAATAATATGATGTTGTAAATAATAATGAAAATAAATAACTTAAAATTAACATATTCCCATATTCAGCTAAAAAATATAATGCAAATATTATTCCTGAATGTTCAGTTAAAAATCCACCTACAGATTCAGATTCGGATTCAGGTAAATCAAATGGAGCTCTATTAGTTTCAGCTAACATTACAAATATTGATATTAAATATAAAGGAAAAAATATATATATATTATAAAATATATTTAAATTAAAATAATATAATCTAAATGATCCTACTGATAAAGCCATTATAAAATATATCATACCTAATATTAATTCATATGAAATTAATTGAGAAGTAGTACGAATTATACCTATTAAAGTATATTTATTTTTAGCTGCAAATCCTCCTAATAATATACCATAAATTTCTAAAGATCCTATAGCTAATAAAATTAAAATACCAAATAAATTATCTATTAATTGAATTACAATTCATAAACTTAAAGATAAAATAAAAGATAATATAGGAGATATAATAAATAAAATTAATAAAGATTTTTGAGGTATTAAAATATCTTTAATTAATAATTTTAAACCATCTACTAAAGGTTGTAATATACCTACTACATTAGGTCCTATTCTATGTTGAATAATACCTTGTAATTTGCGTTCTAATAATGTAAATAGCATAATACCTAATAATAAAGGTATTATTATATCTATTAAAAATAGTAATCACATAAACGTAATTATAAAATATAATATATTTATAATATATTTATAATATATATATATATTATAACATAATATATAATATTTATTTTTAATAAAATATTTAATAATTAATATTAATCTCGTCCCCAGATTCTTCTAGGAAAACCATGTTTGGACTTAATTCTCAGTCAAGAGCATCTGACCGGCAATTAGTAGAAATAGGTAATTATATTCAAGAAAACTTTCTTTGATTTCTATACTAGTCATTCTAGTTTCATATTATTTTTACAAATAATAATTCATATTATTGTATATATACAATATATAATGGTTATAGCCCACTAATAGAACCATATTGCTTGAAATTATAGGGGGTTGGAAACCTCCTACAACCTACTATAATTATATTTATAATTAGTTCAGCTGTCAAACAGGCATGCAGTTTACTATATCATTTAGTGGTAAGATTATTAGATTACTCTCTAATTAAATACCATTATCCACGACTGGTTACTTATTCCCTCTAATAATTAGATTTTCAATATTGCTATCGTACTAATCAGGTAGAGTACCTATATTTATCTCTAGTACTCTTAGTTTACAGCTGTAATTACACGGGTACTAATCCATTTCACTCCTAAAGCTGTCATTCTGTTAATTTCATATAGATTAATGAAAAATTTATATTCTTATATTGGCGATTAAATTAATAATACCAATATAAATCTAAAGAATCAATTCTATATATATCTACGTATAGACATTCAAGAATGTTTAATACCTTTTCTTATTTAGTCGCGATTATATATGGTGTCACCGAGTATTCTGGCACCTTATTTTATACATAATCTTATTTTAATCATACTTTCTTTTTTTATCTTTTTCCTGGATCAAATTATTATTTTAATTCATTGTCCAATATTCATCACTACTGCACAAATTTGCGAGGAACTAAAACTTGCTCTTCTGTGAAGGGTTAAAACCCTATAAAACGTCATCGACAATATGTCTGATATTTATTCCATATACAAATGTATAGTATATTTTATATTCACCTTCGGGATGTGTATCGAAAAAGAAATGCGAACTAAACTCTTAAAATCACAGAGATAGGGTTATATTTAAACATATATTTTTTTATTTTTTTATTTTTTTATTTTTTTATTTTTTTATTTTTTGTGTTTGTAAAAACAGTCAAGATAGGAATCGAACCTATATAAATTGTTTTGAAGACAATCATTTTAGCCATTAAATTACTTGATGCCTAAGAATAGAATCGAACTATTTTTTTCTTACGAAACTTGATTTACAGTCAAGCGCTTATCCATTAAGCATCTTAGGCTAGATTTTTCTTTTTTTATATAATACTTAAACTCAGACATTAATTAATTTTATACATTAGTAGATTCCTTATTTAAATGTTATTATTACGTATTCTTTAAAAGATAGCTGCTTCTAAGCTTACTTTTTTATCTAATCTTTATTCTTTCTAAATTAAGTCTTTATTTAAAGTTAAGGGTTCTTGCCCTATTGACTAATGACCTTATCATCCTTTAGTCCCTGTAAAATTTAAATTTCTTTAAATTTCCAACCCCTAAAAGGGTTTTCATGTTAAACCAGCTATTATAAATTCGATAGGCATTTCACCTCTTATTTTTGATCATCCTAGTATATTGCTACATACACAGGTTCAGACTTTTATCTTGTCATTCAATTTAAAATAAGCTCATTTATTTTCGGGTCTTTTAAAAATAACTATCAGATTTAATTATTTCTTTCGTTAAATTAAGGATTTTGAAATCCTTTGCTATTTTTAAAAACTTGCAAACCCATGATGCAAAAGGTACGTGGTATTCCCACTACTTTTTTAGGTTTTAAACTTTCCTTCACAGTACTGTTCACTATATTAATTTTTAATTTTTCTTTTTTTGAATTACTTTTTACATTAAGTTCATTCATTTTATACATATATGTTTATACATATGGGTAGATTTTTTTCGTTTATAGTAATACTTACTCTTTTTGGTGTTAAACGCCCCTTTTAAAAATTAATAGTTTTTTACCTAAAATTTACTCTAAAGAGTTATACTCTTTATAATTATAAATTTAAATAATTATAAATTTTTTATAAAATATTTATTATAATATATAATTATATAATATATTTAATATATTTTTACTTTAAAAAAAGTTAATAATATAAGAGTGTAATAATTATTTATTAGAGACTCTTTCTTTAAAGTCCTTGCGTACTAATAAAGAGATATTAAATATATTTATCTCAAAACAGATAAGAACCGAACTGTATCACTACGTTCTGAACCCAGCTCACGTAACGTTTTAATTGACGGACAGTCAAACCCTTTCTAACTTGTTTATTAGAAGGAAACGTTGAGCCGACATCGAGGTCCTAAGCATGAAAATAAATAAATTCTCTAATTTCATATCAGGCTGTTATCCCTAGAGTAGCTATTTCCTTTGAACCTTTATTATTATAAGGGTTCATTAAAGCCATCAAATATATATATAATATATTTAATACTGTTTCTTATGTCTAAGTCACAGTAAATTAAACTTTTATTTTTAATAAAGTCTAATATATGCTAACCTTTGTTACTTTATTAAAAGGCTACCGCCCCAGTAAAAATTTGTTTTTAAATTGTCCTTAAGTTAGTATTTTACTATAATAATAATATTACGTAAAATCAATTTAAAAATACTTTTAAGCTTCATAGGGTCTCACTTTCTTATTTTGAGTTACTAAGAATCTTCACTTAGATTTGATTTTCATAATCTTTTTTATCAAGACAGTTAAGGGCTCATTTACTCTTTCATGCACGTCATCAATTATATGACAAGGTATTTCGCTACTTTACGACCGTCAAGGTTACAGCCGGTATTGACTATTCTTTATTTTTTGGATTTCCAGAATAGCATTGACCAGAGCTCAGATATTATACTTCTATATTTTATTTGCAATATCCTAAGTTTTTGGTAAACAGTTGGCCCTTCAATTTTGCCGAGTTCCTTAATAAAAATTATGATTTAACCTTTAGTCTTTCTGAGTTGATTTTTTACGATTTTTCTCGAATAATTTTCCAACTAGACAGGTTTAAAGTACTTTATTTCATTTCCTTCAATTATTACTCGTGTTTGCATTCTCATCGTGTTTAATTTAAATTTTTAAATTTTATTTATTTTAACACGCGTAACATTACCTTTATCTTAAAAAAAATAATATATAATATATAATAATATTTTAAATATTATTTATATATTCATATATAAGTCCTATAACTAAAATAATAATGAAAATTAGAGAATATTGATAAGAATATAAATTTAAATTAAAAATTAGAGGATATAAATAAACAACTTCAACATCAAAAATAAGAAATAATAATGCAATAACATAAAAACGAATATCTCATTTATATGATATTTTTTCATATGGATCAAATCCACATTCATAAGAAGAAAATACTTGCATAATAATTAGATAATTTTATAATAATATTATTATAAATAAATAAAATATATGCGTTATATTTTTAATTATAAATTAACTGCTCCTGGTGATTTATTAGATAGTGGTTCTTATTTACAAGATGGAATTATTACTCTTCATGATTCTATATTATATTATGAAATTATTATATTAATAGTAGTTTCTTGAGTATTATTTATGTCTATTTATAGTTCTATACCTTATAAAACTGTAAGTGGTGGTTTTTCTTTAAAAGATTTTTATTTTAATAGTCAATTAGAAATAATTTGAACTATTATACCTGGAATAATATTAGTATTCATTGGATTACCTTCTTTTAGATTATTATATTTAATGGGTGATATATTAGAACCTAATTTAACTATTAAAGTAGAAGGTCATCAATGATTCTGAAGTTATCATTATAATGATACTTCTTTTGATTCTTATATGATAAAAGATTTAACTCCTGGTGTAAATCGTTTATTAGATACTGATAATTATTTAATTTTACCTTCTAATACTTTTATACGTTTTTTAGTTACATCTACTGATGTAATTCATGCATTTGCTGTTCCAGCTTTAGGAATAAAATGTGATGCTACTCCTGGACGTATAAATGCTTTAGGTGTAGAAGCTTATAGACCAGGATTTTATTATGGTCAATGTAGTGAATTATGTGGAATAGGTCATTCTTATATGCCTATAAATATTAAAATTATATAAAAAATATTATACAATTATTATTTTTAAAATCTTTAATTGTAAAAAATACAAAAAAATTATTTATAATTTATAAAAAAAAATTTATAATTTATAATTTATATTATGTTATAATAAATATTAATGTTATAATAAATATTAATGTTATAATAAATATTAAAATTATATAAAAAACTATTAATTTTTAAAAGGGGCGTTTAATGTTATAATAAATATTAATTTATATAAATTAATAAAACTAAAAGAATTCAAACAGCATCTAAAAGATGAAAATATAATAATACTGAATTAAGATATACATCTGAAAGATGATAACTTAAAATACGACCAAATAATATAGATAAAGCAACTATAGCCATAAATATATGTAAACCATGTAATCCAGTTAACATAAAAAAAGTAGTTCCAAATATTGAATCTGAAATATCAAAACTACAAGTATAAAATTCAAAAAATTGGCAAATAAAGAAAATTACAGTTAAAAATATAGTAGTACCTAAATAAATTAAAGTATTTTTACGATCACCATTTATAAAATAATGATGAGCAGCAGTTGCTGCTAATCCTGCTCAAAATAATAAAGCAGTATTTAATAAAGGAATAGAATAAGGATTAATTACTTCTATTCCCACAGGAGGTCAGATTACATATAAAGGATTTCAAGCATTATGAAAATAAGCTCAAAATAAAGAAAAAAATATCATTACTTCAGTTAAACAAAATCAGATAAAAGCTGATATTAAAGTTCTAGAATGAAGATTAGTATGACATCCGGTTTGAGATTCAATGATAATATCATTCATTCAAAAAAATAATATAGATAATACTGAAATTAAACTAGTAAAAAAAGATAAATAGGCTCCTAAAGATCCATTAAAAATAGATACAAAAGAAACAAGAAAAAATAATAAATTTAAAGACATTAAAAGAGGTCAAGGACTTAAAGTAACTAAATGAAAAGGATTTCTCATTTTTTTTAAGAACAAAATTAATTATTATAATAATTATTTAGAATAAAATAATAAAGAATCTATTAAAGAAATTAAAGGAATTATTATTAATAAATAAAAAAAATAATAAAATGCAGCTATAGATGCAAGAGAAATTACTTCTTCAGAAATAGGTAATGCTCCAGTAAAAACTAAAATTAAATAAGATCCTATAAAAATAAAATAAAATAATTTTGAAATATTTTTTATTGTTAAAGATCTTACAGCATAAGAAGATTGTAATGGTAATACAAATAAAACTAATAAAGATAAAATAAGAGCTATTAATCCTAATATTTTAGAAGGAATAATTCTTAAAATTGCATAAGGAGCTAAAAAATAAAATTCTGGTACAATAGATAAAGGAGTTACTAAAGGATTAGCAGGTATATAATTATCTGGATGACCTAAATAATTAGGAAAATAGAAAATTAATATGCAATAAAAAATAATTAAAATAATTAAAGTATAAGAATCTTTTAAAGTAAAATAAGGATGAAAATAAACTTTATCCATATTACCACTAATACCTAAAGGATTAGAAGAAGCATGTTCATGAAGGGCCATCATATGTAATAATACTAAAGCTAATAAAATAAAAGGTAATAAATAATGTAAAGAAAAAAAACGATTTAAAGTAGGATTAGCTACAGAAAATCCTCCTCATACAAAAATTACTAAATCATTACCTAAATAAGGTATAGTAGAAATAAAATTAGTAATTACAGTTGCTCCTCAAATAGACATTTGACCAAATGGTAAACAATAACCTATAAAAGCAGTACCCATAGATAAAATATAAATTATTACTCCTATATTTCATAATTTAAAACGAGGATAAGAATAAGATCCATTATATAATCCTCTTGCTATATGAGAATACATTAATATAAAAAATATTGCTGCTCCATTAGAATGCATATATCTTATTATTCAACCATATTGAACATTTCTCATTATATTTTCCATTAAAATAAAAGATAAATCAATATTTGCAGCATAATGCATACCTAAAAAAACACCACTTACGATTTGTAATCCTAAAACAATACCTAATAAAGAACCAAAATTTCAAGCATATGAAATATTTGAAGGTAAACCAGAATAAATAAAATATTCTGAAAATAATTTATACATTTTTTGTAAAAATTTTATTAAATATATTTAATAGCAAATACCATAGCTAAAAATAATAAAATACCAATAGGTATTAAAATTTCAGTATATAATAAATAAGAAATATCTAATATATTAAAATTTATTAATTCATCTTGAATTTCTATATAATTATAATTTCCAAAAATAAATATTCCTAATATTATACATAATAATATAGGAAATATAAATAAAATATGACCATAATTTATATCTATTATTAATGATAACATCATTAATAAATAAGCAAATAATACAGCAATAGATCCTATATATATTAATATATATATTAATCCTAAATAATAATAACCTAAAATAAACATATAAAATATTATATTTAACATTGCTAAAATAAAAGATAAATAAGCAATATAAGTATGACTTGAAATTATTAATAATACTAATATAAATAAAAATATCATTTTTAAAAAATAAAAATATCATTTAATAATTAATAAAAATATCATTTAATAATTAATAAAAATATCATTTTTAAAAATATCATTTTTAAAATAAAAAAGAAAAAATATCATTTTTAAAATAAAAAAGAAAAAATGAAAGAAAATAAAATAAGAGGAATGATTATATAAAATTCTCTTAAATTAATATCATTATATTTAGAATAATTATTATATGGAAGAGTAGAAAAACAAATTTTACAAAAAAGAAAAAGAGAATATATTCCTGAAAATAATACTGCTAAAAGGAGAAAAGAAGTTCCTATAGTTTCATAATAAAAAGTACCTTGAATAATAAAAAATTCAGCTAAAAAAGATAAAGAAGGAGGAATTGCGGCATTTAAAATTAAAGAAATAAAAAGGAAAGTAGAAAATATAGGCATAGTAGTTGCTAATCCTTTATAATATATAACATATCTAGTATTAGTTCTAACATATAAAAATCCAATTAATAAAAATAATAGAGAAGAAACTAATCCATGAGAAAATAATAATAAAATAACTCCTTTATAAGCTATATTAGAAAGAGAAGTAATACCAACTAAAACTAAACCTATATGAGCTATACTAGAATAAGCAATAAGTTTTTTAATATCTATATGTCTTAAAGTAGTAATACTAGCATAAATTGCAGATAATAATCCTATAATTAATAATAAAGGACGATAATATAAATAAGCATATGGTAAAATAGGAATAAGTCATCTTATAATTCCAACTCCTCCTAATTTTAATAATAAAGCAGCTAAAATAACAGATCCACTAGTAGGAGCTTCTCCATGAGTATCAGGTAATCAAATATGAAAAGGAATAATAGGTAATTTAATTAAAAAAGTGATTAATAATAAAGGGAATAAAATTAATTGATAATTACAAGATAATTTATTAGATAAAATTAAAGAATAATAATTAAAATCTCCAATAAATAAAACACAAATTAATAAAAATATTAATAATAATAAACCTCCTCCTATAGTATATAATGTAAAACGATATAAAGCTCTATATTTATATAAAATAGAAGAAGAACCTCTTGAAATTAAATAAATCATAGGTATAATAACAGATTCAAAAGATATATAAAATATTAATAAATTAAAAGTTGAAAAAGAAATATATAAAATTAATCCTAAAAAAAATAACATATCTGACATTATTTTTTCTTTATTTACTATAAATAAAGTAATAGGTAAAATTATACTTATTAATAAAGTCATACTTGAAGTTAAAAAATTAGTTTCCATTAATATATTATAAAAAGAATCTAATAAAAAAAGATATATTACTCATAATTTCACAAAAAACATTTAAAAAATCAAATTCAAATTAATTCTATAATTTTTATATAAAATCAAATTCAAATTAATTCTATAATTTTTATATAAAATATAATATAAATTATATATAATATATATATGAGATTTTTTTTGAGTACTGATGCTAGAGATATAGGAATTTTATATTTAATATTAAGTTCTTTTTCAGGAATTATAGGAACATGATTATCTATGTTAATAAGAATGCAACTTATGGATATTAATCAAATTAGTGTATTAAATTTAAATGGTCAAGTATATAATAGTATTATTACTGTTCATGCAATTTTAATGATTTTCTTTTTAGTAATGCCTGCATTATTTGGAGCTTTTGGTAACTTATTTTTACCTACTTTAATAGGATGTTTAGATATGGCTTTTCCTCGTTTAAATAATTTATCTTTTTGATTATTATTTTCTTCTTTAATAGTAGCAGTATTAAGTTTATTTATAGGAGAAGGTTTAGGTACTGGATGAACTGTTTATCCTCCTTTATCTAGTATTTTATATCATTCTACAGTATCTGTAGATTTAGGTATATTTTCTTTACATTTAGCTGGTTTATCTTCTATGTTAGGTTCTATAAATTTTATAGTAACTGTAATGAATTTAAGAGCTCCTGGTATAAATTATATAGGATTAAATTTATATGTATGAAGTTTAATTATTACTTCTATATTATTAGTTTTAGCTTTACCTGTATTAGCAGGAGCTATTACCATGTTATTAACTGATAGAAATTTTAATACTTCTTTTTATGAAGTAACTGGAGGAGGAGATCCTATATTATATCAACATTTATTCTGATTTTTTGGTCATCCTGAAGTATATATTATAATTTTACCTGGATTTGGAGTAGTTTCTCATATTATTTCTACTAATACTAATAAAGAAATTTTTGGTTATACAGGTATGGTATTTGCTATGATTTCTATTGGATTATTAGGATTTGTAGTATGAGCTCATCATATGTTTACTGTAGGTATGGATTTAGATTCTAGAGCTTATTTTTCAGCAGCTACTATGATTATTGCAGTTCCTACTGGAATTAAAATTTTTAGTTGAATTGCTACTTTAAATGCATCTAAAATAAATTTTAATACTCCTATGTATTTTGTAATAGGATTTTTATTTTTATTCACTTTAGGAGGATTAACTGGTATTATTCTTTCTAATGCAGCATTAGATATTGCTTTACATGATACTTATTATGTAGTAGCACATTTTCATTATGTTCTTTCTATGGGAGCTATATTTAGTTTATTTGCTGCTTTTTATTACTGATTCCCTAATTTTGTAGGTAAATATTATAATGAAAATTGATCTAAAGTTCATTTCATTTTATTATTTATAGGAGCTAATCTTACATTTGCACCTATGCATTTTTTAGGTTTAAGTGGACATCCTCGTAGAATTTTAGATTATCCTGATGTTTTCTTAAAATATAATTCTTTTATTTCTTTAGGATCTTTTATTTCTTTTTTTTCTATTTTTGCTTTTATTTTAGCTATTTTAGATACTAAACCTTATATTATTTATAATCTTAGTTCTTCTACTTTAGATGATGCTGTTCATGTTAATAAATATTATCATTTACATAACTTTAATACTATTCCAGTTATTAATTAATTTTTTATTTAAATAAAAAAAAATGTTAATTTTAAGTTTAATTACTTTATTATTTGGTATTATTTTAAATAGAAATAATTTTATTGTTATTATAATGATTTTAGAATTAATATATTTATTATTAGGATTTTTATTAATTTTCTTTGAAAATCCTTATTTTATTATTTATATTTTTTGTGTTACAGCTGCTGAAACAGCTATAGGTTTATCACTTCTTTTAGGATATTTTGGAACTTTACGTTAAATATATTATAACTTTTATATTATATATATTATGTTATAAGATAAATAATATAATATATATTAATGAGGATATAATATATCATTATGATAAGATAAAATTAATAATAAAAAAATATAACTTTGAATACAAGCTACAAATAATTCTAATATAATAATAGGTATTACTAAAGGAGCAATTATTATATAATCTAATAAAATATAAATTAAAATTTTCATTAAAATATGACCTGAAATTAAATTAGCACTTAATCTAAGAGTTAAAGAAAATACTCTTATAAAATAAGAAAATATTTCTAAAATAACTAAAAAAGGAATTAATACTATAGGTCCTCCTACAGGTAAAAATAAATAAAATATATTATGACGATGTAATCTTATACCTAAAATATTTAAACTAATAAAAGTAGGAATACTCATTGAAAATACTATAGCTATTTGAGCAGTTATAGTAAAACTATAAGGTATCATACCTAAAACATTTGAAAAAAATATTAAAATAAATATTATCATTAAAATAAATATTTGATTTTGATATCCTTTCATAGAAACTATTCAAAATCCTATTAATTTATTTAATAAATAGCTATTTACACTTAAAATTAAAAAAGAAAAAAAAATTATTAATATATAATAAAATATATTTGAAAATAAAAATAAAGGTATTATTGAAAATTGTTCTAATGGACTTATAATTAACATTATTAAAATTTCTAAAAATTCTATTTATAAATAAGAAATTTTATAAAAAAAAAAATAAATGTTAATAATAACACCTATATTAATAAGTATACTATTTTGTTTATTTAATAATCAAAATAATAATCAAAATAATAATCAAAATAATAATCATTCTTTACATAATAATGAAATGTTAACTACTATTTTATGTTTAATTTTAATTTTATATTTTAGTCCTTTTATCAATATATTTAGTATAATTCTTTACATTTTTTTATTTTTATTTAGTATTTGATCTATTTTTATTAATCATAATTATAATAATATAAATAATATTATTGGTTTAATTTTTTTAATAGGTTGTATTTTAAGTATTATTAGTACTAATATTATTTCTTTATTTATTTCTATAGAAATATTATCATTATTAATGATTATATTAATTAATTTATATATAAAAGATAAATATTCAGGTATATTATATTATATATTTTCAGGTATTTTTTCTGCTTTATTTATTTTAGCTATAGGATATTTATCTATAGGATATGATATTGCATATAAATTTATATATATAATTTTTTATTTTAAATTAGGTTTAGCTCCTTTTCATATTTTATTATTTAATATATATAATAATATTTCACCTATAATTTTAATTTTAATAGATATTCCTTATAAATTTATATTATTTTTTATAATATATAGAATTCATTATATTATGCCTAATGGCATATTTATAATAATTTTAGGATTAATAATTGGAAGTTTAGGTTCTATAAATTATACTAATTTAATAAATATTATGATTTATTCTTCTATATTTAATTATTCTATAATTTTATTAGCATTACATTATAATCAATTTGGTTATTATTTTTATTATTTAATAATTTATGGAATTTCAGTATTAATTTATTTATATTTAATAAATACTAAAAATGTATTTTTAAAAAATCAAAGTAATTTATATAAAATATTATGATTTATAATTTTATTAAATTTAATAGGTATACCTCCTTTACAAGGATTTTTTATAAAAATCTTTATTTTATTTTCTATATTATTTCCTATATTTAATAATTTTCAAATATTATTAATATTTTTTTTTATATTTGGAATATTATTATTTTCTTATACTTATTTAAGAATTCTTTTTACTTTTTTATTATCTAATAATATTAATAATTATAATAATTATAATTATAATTATAATTCTAATAAAGCAGTTAATAAATTAAATAATATAATAATTCCTATATTAATAGTATTAAGTACTTTTCCTTTATTTTTTTAAAAAATAAATAATAATAAAATTATAAAAATATGTATATATTAAATATAATAATACCTTTATTAATATTTATAATGATAAGTACATTAGGTCGTAATATCGGATTACGAGGTGTATATGTAATATGTATAATGTCATTAAGTATATTATTAATATTAAATATAATATTATTTTATGAAATAATATTAAATGGAAATATATTAAAAATATTTATGAGATTAGATTGATTTAAAGAAGATATATTAAATTGTAAATATGAATTAATATTTGATGATTTATCAAGTAGTTTATTATTAATAGTAATATCAGTATCTTTAATAGTATTAATGTATTCATATGAATATATGTTAAATGATGCTCATTTAATTCGTTTTTTTATTTATATATTATTATTTGTATTTTGTATGATATTATTAATAACTACAAGTAATATAATAATATTATTTATTGGTTGAGAAGGAGTAGGTTTATCTTCTTTTTTATTAATTAGTTATTTTTATACTCGTATTGAAACAAGTTTAGGTGGTTTATTAGCTATAATAATGAATAGAATAGGAGATATATTTTTTTTATTAGGAATATTTATAGGAAGTGTATTATTTAGTTCTTTAGATATAATAACTATGAGTAGTCTAAGTATGGGAAAAAATTTTGATATATTATTAATATTTTTTTTTATGGCTGCTATGGCAAAATCTGCTCAATTATATCTTCATATATGATTACCTTTTTCTATGGAAGGTCCTACTCCTATATCTTCTTTAATTCATGCTGCTACTATGGTAACAGCTGGAATATTTTTATTATTACGTTTATCTGTATTATTATCTTTTTCTTATATTGGTTTACAATTATGTATAATAATTGGAACTTTAACAACTTTTATAGGTGGTTCTTTAGCTTTAACTTCTTTAGATATGAAAGAATTAATAGCTTATTCAACAATGTCTCAATTAGGTTATATGATAACTATAATAGGATTAAAATATTATAATTTATCTTTTTTTCATTTATTATTTCATGCTTATTTTAAAGCCTTATTATTTTTAACAGCTGGTTGTATTATTCATACAGTATTTGATATTCAAGATTTTAGAAAATCTGGAAGTTTATTATATTTTATACCAATAGCTTATATAGTAATATTAATAGGTATTGCTTCTTTAGCTGGTATACCTTTTACAACTGGATTTTATAGTAAAGAAAGTATAATAAATAGTTCATTTTCTATAAATAATGATTTATTAAGTAATTATGTATATTTATTAACTTTATTAACTGCTTTATTAACTATGATTTATTCATTAAAATTTATATTAACAATTTTTATAAAAACAACTAATTTATCTATAACTATATTAAAAAATTTACATTTTAGTTCAAAATTATTAAATTTTTCATTATTATTTATTTCTTTTATAACCATATTTTTTGGTTATTTTTTTTCAAAATATGTATATTTATATAATTTACCTATAAATTATAATAATTTAAATTTACCTGTAATAATAAAATTATTACCTATTTTATTTACTTTTTTTGTATATTATTTATTAAATCATGTATATTTTTATACAAATTTTAGATTAATTATTTTAGAACAACAATATTATTTTAAAGTATTATATAAATCTATAGCAGGTTATATATTATCTTTAGCTTATAGAATATTTTTTAAAATTTTTGATTATGGAATAATTGATTTATTTTTTCCTATAGCAGGAATAAATATTTTAAATATTAGTAATAAATTACATTCTTATGTATTTTATAATATAAAAAATATATATATTCCTTATTTATTATCAGGATTAATTTTTATAATATATATATTATAATAATATAATAATATAATAATATAATAATATAATAATAATATAAAATGTTTTATTAAAAAAATAATGTTAGCTTCTTCTAAATTAATTGGTGCTGGTTTAGCTAGTTTTGGATTAACCGGAGCTGGAGTAGGTATTGGATTAGTCTTTAATGGTTTAATTACTGGTATTAGCCGTAATCCTGGTTTACAATCTAATATGTTTAGTATGACTATTTTTGGATTTGCCATGGTAGAAGCTATGGGATTATTCTCTTTAATGTTATCTTTCTTAATTTTATATTCTTAATTATAAAGTTAATTATTTTAACATAATATATGTTAAATATGTTATATATTTAATATATGTGTATATATAATATATGTTATATATAATGAGGAGATATATTTTTATATATATTATTTTTTAATTAATCAAATTTGAATTTTATATATATAATTTTTTCCATACATATTATGCATTTCATTTAAAATAATATTTTTTATATAACGTTTAAAACGTTTCTCATTTTGTAAAAAATTTAAATCACTTTTTAAAAAAAAAGAATAAGCAGGATAATCATCATTATATAAAAAATATTTATAACCACCTCCCACATCAATACGAACTAATACTAAAATATTATGAGGAGAAATTAAAGAAAAAGTAGCATCTTCTTTTTCAGAAAAAATTTTAAGAATTATACGCATATAAATATAACTACAAAAAGTAGGAGTTAATTTATATTTAGATAATCCATCTAAAAAATTCATTTCTAAAAAAAATCCATTAGATGTATCTAATATTCTATTATGACCTAAATTAAATTGCATATTTCTCATAAATTTAATACCCTTTTTATTTTTAAAATCTTTAATTGTAAAAAATACAAAAAAATTATTACATAAATTTATTTTAAATATATGAATATATATATATATCTCATTAAATATAAATAAAGGTATTATTATTAATAATTCATTTAACATATTAAATTTTATATGTTTTTTATATTTTTATCTTTAATTGGAAAAGAATCTATAATAATATTACTATTACTATTAGTATTAGTATTACTATTACTATTATTATTTTTATTAGTATTTTTAGTAGTAAAAATATAATTTCTTTCTTTTAAAAGATCTTTTTTTTTAAAATAAAGTTTCATTTTTCTTTTTTCTTTAAAAAATAAATCATAAGTTTCAAAATTTTTTCTATAAAAATTATAATAATTTATATATTTAATTTTATTATTAATTAAAATATTTTCTAAATCTTCAAAAACTATTTTATTATCTTTTGATAATCCAGCAAATTTTAATATAAATTCATTATTTGAATTTATATAGCCATAAATTTTATTTTTTAAACATATAAATTTTTTAATTTTTGCTTCTAATTTAAAACCCCCTATTTTATCATTTACTAATTCATCAGATAAAGGTTTATCTACAATAATACTATCAGTATCTGAATAATATAAACCTTCTTTAAAATAAGGACTCATAAAAATTCTAGCATAAGAAGTAATAGCCATTGCAATGGCTAAATTTAAAAATACATCTTTTTTATGATATTTAAAAATAGATAAAAATAAATCATTTCTACCATAAAATGGTAATTTTCCTAAAAAATTAGGATCTAATTCTGATATCATAATATCATGCTTTGATATTATTTTAAAATATTGTAAATTATCTTTTTGAGATAATTTACCATATAAACTATTTAACATTAATTTATAAAAAAATCTTAATTCACTAGGATTTTTTTTTAAATCATAAAATGATTTTACATAAGATGTAAATAAATTTTTTTCTTTAGAAAATTCATAAACTGTTTTAATTTTTACTTTATATCCACGTTTAATAAAATTATGAACTTCTTTACAAAAATAAATACCTTTAATTTTTCCAGTTATATATGAAACATATAAATTTTTAGAATTTTTATATGGTACTATAGGATATTTTTCTGAATCAGGTATTTCTATTATACATTCAAAAAATCCAAATAAATTTAAAGCTTTATTTTGATCTTTTATTTTATTATAAGATCTTAAATAATGAACTGGTAATTCTTGTAACATACAAAAAGGAAATAAAGAATTTATATCATATATATATAAATCAGTTCCATAATTTTTAAATAATCCGCTTAAACCTCCAAAATAATATTTTCTAAATCCTTTATTTAATAAATATTCTTTATTACCAATATCTAAATTTTTAGAATTTTCTAAAGAAAAAAATTTTTCTAAAAAAATATATTTAGATAATTGAGAAATACTATAAAATTTATAAATATTTATATCATATCTTAATTTTAATTCTTTTTTAAATTTTAAAAAAACATTAGACATAACTTTTACATTATGAAAAAAATCAATCTGATTGATTGAGAATCAATCAATATAATATAATTCGTTAATTTTATATATTTTATCAAAATCTATTAATTCATAACCATAATTTTTAACTAATTCATTTCAAGTAATACCAAAAATAGAACTTAAATCATAAAAGATAATATTACCTTCTCTAATACTTTTTATTTTATCAAAAAAACAACCTACAATTTTACTAGGAGAAACTAATCTACTACATAAATAAATATTATCATATTCAGAAAATCTACTAGAATATATATATATTTTTTTACCAAAACTATTTAAATAATTTAAATATTCTTTAACCATTTTATCTATTCCAATATTATAAATATTTATTATTTCTTCTAAAGATTGTTTATTAATATCATGTTCATCTAAATAATCTAATAAATAAAATTTTTTATAAATAAAAGATTTTTTATTATAAACACAAATAATAATATATATCGGATATATAATATGATTATCTTTAATTTCCAATTCACCTCTAATTATTTCACAAACTCCAAAACAATATCCTGTATATATATTTTCTATATATTGATTATTTTCTCATATTTTTATCATATTTTTATCATATTTTTATCATATTTTTATCATATTTTTATCATATATATAAATCTCCTGATTAATAGTTTAATATTAATATAATATATACTATATATAAATAGTACGTACTACTATTAATAGTAAAAAAATATATTTATAATTTTTTAATAAAATAAAAAAAATAATATTATTATTAAAATATTTAAAACCAAAAAATATTTTAAAAAGGTGAGAAACAAAAAAAAAAAGAAAAAGAAATCTATTTTAAC
>Ga0209770_10000697_pt1 | contig 18023 bp, 20 predicted proteins | sample LauGreSu1BDMLBDD_2_FD_187572 | JGI IMG/M metagenome (GOLD analysis project Ga0209770, IMG submission 187572) | Freshwater lake microbial communities from Lake Michigan, USA - Su13.BD.MLB.DD (SPAdes) (version 2) | ecosystem: Environmental > Aquatic > Freshwater > Lake | place: Lake Michigan, USA...
CTCACCCAGAGCTACGTTCACGTCCAACTAAGCCACACCCACTCTTTGTTGGATTGATTAAAGCGGCGGTAGCAGCGAAAGGTAAGTAAATGATCGTTGGAGTACCTAAAGAGATAAAGGTCCACGAGTCACGAGTAGCAATCACTCCCGAAGGAGTTTCAGAGTTTGTAGCTTCCGGCCATCAAGTAATTATTGAAACTGGCGCAGGACTCGGCTCTGCAATCACCGATCAGGATTTCACGTCCGTAGGTGCAACTATCGTTGCCCAAGCTAGTGATGTGTGGGGAAAAGCAGAGCTGTTACTAAAGGTTAAAGAACCAATCGAAAGTGAATATTCACTTCTACGTAAAGACCAGGTTGTGTTTACATATTTACATCTTGCCGCTTCTAAAGCGTGCACGGATGCACTTCTTGCTAGTAAAACAACTGCTATTGCCTATGAGACTGTTGAAGTTAACGGACAGTTGCCATTACTTGCTCCAATGAGTGAAGTGGCCGGACGCCTTGCCACACAAGTTGGCGCAACTGCACTGCAAAAGCCCCACGGTGGCCGTGGAGTCTTGCTCGGGGGAGTTCCAGGTGTAGCGCCAGGCAGAGTGCTCGTGATTGGTGGCGGTGTAGCAGGACTCAACGCTGCAGTTATTGCAGTGGGAATGGGCGCTGATGTAACAATCATTGATCGCTCTGTCGCACGTCTTCAATACATAGACACAATTTATGGTGGACGCATTAAGACTTTGACCTCATCCAAACATGCAGTTGAGCGAGAAGCCAAACAAGCCGATCTTGTTATCGGCGCAGTGTTGGTTCATGGAGCAAAAGCGCCGAAGTTGGTATCAAATGCTTTAGTTGCTCAGATGAAATCAGGATCAGTACTTGTAGACATCGCAATAGATCAGGGCGGATGTTTTGAAGATTCACGTCCAACAACTCATGCAGAGCCAACCTACCAAGTTCACAACTCCATTTTTTACTGCGTTGCAAATATGCCAGGTGCGGTCCCCGTTGCCAGCACATATGCGCTCACAAATGCGACTTTGCCGTATGCATTATCGATTGCAAATCTTGGTTGGGAAAAAGCATGCAAAGAAGATTCCAACTTAGCTAAGGGCCTTAATGTTCATGATGGGAAGATTTACTATCAAGCCGTAGCCAAGGCACATGGATATGCCAGCGTTGAACTTTGATTTAGTCTCTACTTCTTTTCTAAATCATTTAACAATTGAGCGTGGTTTATCTGTTCACACAATCGCTGCCTATCGCAGGGATTTGATCAAGTTTGAAAACTTCCTAAACGGGAAAGCATTGCCAGATGTGGATCCACAAACCATCGCAGATTTCGAAATTTCGCTTAAAACTGCCCAAGCATCACCAGCCAGCATCAGTCGAATCAATTCGACACTTCGTTCATTTTTCAAACATGCTATGAGTGAATTTGGGATAGCTAACCCAACTTTTGAAATGTTACCGAGCCAATCAAAACGACGCCTCCCTAAGGCGTTAACAATCGATCAGATTATGTCGTTGATTAATGCTGCCTATAGAGAAAGTGAACCAATCACTCTGCGCGACCAGGCAATGATTGAGCTGCTCTATAGCAGCGGTGCCCGTGTTTCTGAATTAGTGGGAATCAATATTGCCGACATCGCGAGTACACAAAGTAGCGATGGTGAAATCACGACTTTAAAGCTTCGCGGTAAAGGCTCTAAGGAGCGAATAGTTCCACTGGGTTCATTTGCAACAAAGGCCATAACTGATTACTTAGTCCGCATACGTCCAATGCTTGCATCAAAAAATTCAAAAACTAATACCGCGCTTTTTCTTAACTCCAGGGGAGCCCGGTTAACTCGACAATCTGCCTGGAATATGGTGATTAGAGCAGCAAAAGATGCGGGAATTGAGGCGCATGTTTCACCCCATGTCTTTAGACATTCCTATGCAACTCATTTGTTAGATGGTGGGGCAGATATTCGCGTTGTTCAAGAACTACTAGGGCATGCATCAGTAACAACAACCCAGATATATACGCTTATAACTATCGATAAAGTGCGAGAGAGTTATTCACTTGCTCATCCTCGCGCACGTGGTTAGTAGTTCTTACAGTCCGCGTAAACGACGTGCAAGAATACTTTGATCACCTTTAGCTTCAAGATCAGCGATGATTACAGCGATAGATTCGCGAACAATACGACCGCGATCAACTGCAAGTCCAAGATCACCACGAAGTTGCAAACGTGCTTGATCTAATTCAAAGAGCTCATCTGGAGAAAGATAAACAGTGATTTTTTCATCATGGCGTTCACGGCCAGAAGGTGAGCGATCAACTGTTGTCACACGACGACGAGCAATAGTTCGAACACCCTTTTTACTAGATGGTGCCTTTGGCGTTGCAATAGCTGGTGGCACAAGTGGTGCAGGTGTTTCACTTTGTGCCGGAACAGCGCTTAACGCTGGGGCAGTCGAACGAAATAGTTCATCTGCACCTGGAAGATTTGCTCTGCGTGTCATCGTGCGCCTCCTCGGGCAATAAGTTCTCTAGCTAGTCGGCGATATGAAGCAGCACCACCTGAGCTGGTTGCATACGTTGTGATTGGTTCGCCAACAACAGTTGTTTCAGGGAAACGAATTGTCTTGGCAATAATTGTTTCAAAGACATCTTGTGGGAACTGCTCAAGAATGCGTTCTAATACTTGGCGATTGTGTGAAGTCTTCTTGTCATACATCGTTGCCAAAATACCAATGAGTTTAAGGTTTGGATTGAGGAAGTTCTTAACCTTGTCCAAGTTACCCTTAAGTTCAATGAAGCCGTGAAGTGCGAAATATTCACATTGCAAAGGAACGATCACTTCATCAGCTGCAACAAGTGCGTTGATCGTTAGCTGACCCATTGTTGGCTGACAGTCGATCAAGATGACGTCGTAGTAATCACGCAGGGAACCAAGAGCGCGCTTGAGATATTGCTGACCACCAATTTCTGCGCCCAACGTTGTTTCAGCTGTTCCAAGGTCGCGGTTTGCAGGCAAGAAATCAAGACCTGGCACAGCAGATTTGAGAACGATTGAATCCACGTTGGCTGTTGGAGTCATGAGTGCGTAGTAAACAGTTTGTTCTAACGGAAGTGAGTGGGCGTTAACACCCAAGCCAAGTGAGAGACCACCTTGAGGATCAAAATCCACAAGGAGAACACGACGACCCATCTCGGCAAGGGAAGCACCAAGATTGATTGTTGTAGTTGTTTTGCCGACTCCACCTTTTTGGTTGAAGATCGCAACAACTTTTGCATTTCCATGTTCGGTAATCGGAGGTGGTGTTGGGATATTTGCCGCGCTTTTGCCCAGAAGAGTTGCAGTAGTGGCTACATCTTCTTGCTTTGTCGATTTAGCGTTCAAGCGTCAAACCTCTTTTCCGTGAAGTGAGCGCGAGCCTACGCGCTACCTAGAACTGGAGCAACTGTGAAGTAGGGTGACGCCATGGATTTATCACTGGAGGAATCAAAGGATGTGAACGCCGTTGCCGGCGCCTTCTCCGTCCATCTCGATAACTTTGATGGTCCTTTCGACCTTCTCCTACAGCTTATTTCGCGCCACAAAATGGATATCACTGAGATATCTCTGAGCCTTGTGACCGATGAATTCATAGCCTTTATTAGGGCCTTGGAGGCCTCAGGAGAGGGTTGGCGCTTGGATCAGGCCACCGAATTCCTAGTCGTGGCTGCAACCTTGTTAGATTTGAAAGCGGCGAGATTATTGCCAAGCGGTGAGGTAGATGACGAGGAAGATCTAGCCCTTCTTGAGGCTCGCGATATTCTCTTTGCCCGTCTGCTCCAGTACCGAGCCTTCAAAGAGATCGCAGCGACCTTTAGCGAGCGCATAACAACTGCCGATAAGTTCTTCCCACGTGTTGTCGCACTGGATCCAACCTTGAGCGCCCTACTTCCAGAGGTGTTAATCGGAGTGGGACCACAGCGCTTTGCCGCAATCGCAGAGCGAGTCCTGACTCCAAAGGTTGCACCTATTGTCAGCGTTGAACACCTGCACTTGGCGTTAGTCAGCGTTGCTGAAGAGTCTCGAGTTGTAGTTGAGGCTTTGCGCAGATCGAAGTCCATGAGCTTTAGAAACCTGGTCTCAGATGCTGAAAACACCATGGTCATTGTTGCCAGATTCCTAGCGTTGCTCGATCTCTACCGCCAAGGCGTTTTGCGCTTTGACCAGGTCATGGCCCTTGGAGAGCTTCAGATCTCTTGGACTGGATCGGAGTCCGGGGAAGTGGAAGTCACTGATGAGTTTGATATCCCCGTAGTTTTAGAAGATGACGAACCGACAGAAGGTAGTACGAATGTCTAATGTAGAAGTTGAACGTTCTATCGAGGCGATTCTGATGGTCGTAGATGAGCCGGTTTCAGAGATCATCTTGGCGCAAGTCCTTGAAAAGACAGTCGAGGAGGTCGAGGCTGCCCTTGCTCACCTGGTAACTACTTACGATGATCGTGGATTTTCCCTGCGCAAAATCAACGGGGGATGGCGCTTTTATAGCAACCCTGACTACCACGCAGCCGTTGAGAAGTTCGTTCTCGATGGTCAGCAAAATCGCTTGACCCAAGCTGCCCTTGAGACGCTCTCGGTAATTGCCTACCGCCAACCTGTTTCGCGGGCTCGAGTTTCAGCTATTCGCGGTGTGAACGTGGAAGCGGTTATGAAGACGTTGATCACCAGAGGTTTAGTGGAAGAGTCGGGGATTGAACACGAGAGCGGCGCCATCCTTTACAAGACTACGAGCTACTTTCTAGAGCGCCTAGGCCTTAACTCCCTTGAAGATCTTCCAGCCCTGGCTCCATACCTGCCAAATCTTGATGGGCTAGATGAGATCCTTGATTCGCTAACTGACTAACTTCCGCGCTATCCTTCACCCCTGACTGTCGGGAGGATAGCCATGGGCCAAATGCGCCTTAACAAGATAATTGCAGATGCGGGTATTACCAGCCGCCGAGGCGCAGATGAGCTTATTGAATCTGGCCGAGTTTCAGTCGATGGAATCACGATTCGCGAGATGGGTTTTAAATTTGACCCTGAATTAGTTCAAGTCATGGTAGATGGTGAGACAATAACTCGTACTTTGTCTAAGTCTTATTTAGTACTTCATAAACCTAAAGGCGTTTTGTCAACCATGTACGACCCAGATGGGCGACCTTCTCTCAGTGACTTCATTGACCTTCGAAAAGAGCGACTTTTCCATGTTGGGCGTTTGGATAAAGACTCTGAGGGATTGATCCTATTGACCAATGATGGAGACCTAACATTCCGAGCTACGCACCCATCTTTTGGCCTGGAGAAGACTTACATCATCGAACACGAGGGAAAACTGCCTACTGGAATCGACAAAATTCTGCTTAAAGGCATCGAATTAGAGGATGGAATGGGTCGAGTTTTGACCTACAAAGAGCTCTCTCCAACCTGGCTTGAGGTTTCAATTCACGAGGGTCGGTACCACATTATTCGCCGCCTCATGGAGGCAGTCGATGTGCAAGTCCTTCGATTGATCCGCACTAACTTCGGGCCGATCTCATTGGGAGACACCCCGGAGGGACGCTGGAGAAACCTTAATGAGGGAGAACTAACAAATCTACGTAACGTTTTAGGGCTTTGACGGCTTTACTATAAATCGATAATAAGTGAAATGCAGTTTAATCTCTATATCGATAATGGAGAGCAGAAATGTATATATATCGATTTTCCTGATGCTCACGTAGGGCTGTGGATAACGATAAATCGATATTCAATTTTTCAGGAGTAAGTAGAGAGAAGAGCGGATCAGTCGGAGGAAATATCGTAAAAAGGTTTTATCGATAAATACTTAAACATTCTTAGAAGTATTCAAAATCAAGCGAAAAAGTGACCGAGAAAGGTACCCTTATCCCATGTCGATCAGAGCTATACGTGGCGCCACTCAAGTGAGCGCAAATACCCCGGAGGCTATAGCCACAGGGGTTAAAGAGCTGATCCAAACGATTTTGGATGCCAACAACCTGACACCTAGCGATGTCGTCTCGGTCTTTTTCACTTCGACCCCCGATTTGACGGCCTCCTTTCCGGCGGCTGCGTGTCGGGAAATCGGCTTTGCATCAGTGCCACTCATAGGCTCAGTCGAGGTTGATGTACCAGGGGCCTTAGCTATGGTCATCCGCGCGATGCTCCACGTTGAGAGCGCCAAGAGCCATGAAGAGATCTCTCATATCTATCTACACGGGGCAGTAGCCCTGCGCCGAGATATAGCCCAGTAATGGTGCGCTCAGTTCGAATTGTGGGGGCTGGCCTTATAGGCACCTCCATCGGATTGGCCCTGGCAGCCAAAAACATAGCTGTTGAGATGATCGACGTGGATAGCCGTAATCAGGCTTTGGCGCAGGATTTAACAGGGGGAGTCAGCATTGCCGAGCCGGAGCTGATTGTTCTGGCAACTCCTCTCAGAGCCCTTTCCCAGGTCATAAATGAGCAATATGAACTTAACCCAAACTCAACGTTTATGGATGTGTGTAGCGTTAAAGTTGAACCTCTACAAAAGGTTCAGGCATCAAAGCTCCCATTGAAGCAATTCGTAGGCACCCACCCTATGGCCGGCCGTGAAGTCGGGGGAGCAGAGTCAGCACGCGCCGATCTCTTTCTATCTAGGAGTTGGATCATCACCCCGAATGCTCAAAGTGATTCGATAGCCGTAGCCAAGGTCAAATGGCTTATTGACCTGCTCGGGGCAACGTGCGTGGAATTAGATGCGGTTTCCCATGATGCAGCGGTGGCCAGAGTTTCCCATCTGCCACAAATCACGGCCACCCTTTTGGCTGGCTCATTGCATGGCGTGGCCCCTGATTGGCTCGATCTTGCTGGAGCAGGTCTTCGCGACACCACTCGCATTGCGGCATCGGATGAGAATTTATGGAAAGAGATCATTAGTTCAAATTCTCAAGAGATCAAGGCGCTGCTGACAAATTTGCATAACGAGCTTGGCGCAATGATTGATGCAGTTGATGATGAAGAGAGAATTGCAGTGATTATGCGCAAGGGACGAGATGGAAGAAATTTAATTCCAGGCAAACATGGTGGAAAAGCACGTGAATACACATACGTTCCAATCGTCATTGACGATAAACCAGGTCAATTGGGCGCAATATTTAATGAATGTGCCGCAATGTCTGTCAACGTAGAAGATTTAGTAATCGAGCACTCACCAGGACAACTCAATGCTTTAATCACTTTGGCACTTTCTGCAGATGATGCAGTGAAGTTATCAACTCATCTTTCATCGATCGGGTGGAACGTTCACCCGGTTCGTAAATAGAAGTAGGCTCATGACATGGGCATAGTCGTAGCAATTGATGGCCCAAGTGGCGCAGGTAAATCAAGCACATCTAAAGCAATCGCAATTCGCGCAGGTTGGAACTATTTAGATACAGGTGCGCTCTATCGCGCAGTTACTTGGGTTGCTCTAGAAAACAATTGCATTGAAGCTGCAGAAATTCTTAGAGCACTCAAGAGCGCACCGATTAGATTTGTATCTGATCCGAATTCTCCAGATGTATTTGCAGGTGACACACAGATTACTCATGCAATTCGAGGAACATCGGTAACAGAAAATGTGAGTCGCATTAGTGCAATGCCACAGATTCGCGAAGAGCTACTCGTCATCCAACGCAAAATTATTGCTCAGGCTCCACGTGGAATAGTTGTTGAGGGACGCGATATCGGAACAGTAGTTGTTCCTGATGCAGCTTTGAAAATATATCTAACAGCTGATTTAGAAGCTCGCGCTTATCGTCGCGAAAATGAAACAGAGGATAAATCTGTCGATGTGAAGAGTTCGCTGGAAAATCGCGATTCCATTGACTCTACCCGCACGGTTTCACCGCTTGCTATGGCATTTGATGCAGTTGAAGTCGATTCAACGAATCTTGATCTTGATGAAACAGTAGAGCGAATTTGGGAACTACTTCGCCAACGCTCACTTCTCGGGCTTCCTATCGTTGCGATTTTGGGTCGACCTAACGTTGGTAAATCAACATTGATCAACAGATTCTTAGGACGCAGAGAAGCAATTGTTGAAGACACACCAGGCGTTACACGCGATCGTATTCAGTATGAATGCGAGTGGGGTGGACGTCGTTTCATCATTATGGACACTGGTGGTTGGGAAGCAAAACCCGACGGCATCTCTGTACAAGTAAGTGCCGGTGCTGAAATTGCGATGCAGGAAGCTGATGTGTTGGCTTTTGTTGTTGATGCACAAGTTGGTGCATTGGATGAAGATGACATTTTGGTGCAACATCTGCGCAAGGCTAAGAAGCCTCTGATTTTAATTGGCAACAAAGTTGATGGAGAGCGCGAAGAGTCCGAAGCACATGGTTTGTGGTCTTTAGGACTTGGTGAGCCTTATTTTGTTTCAGCACTTCACGGTCGTGGCTCTGGAGATTTGCTCGATCATATCGTCGCTGAACTTCCTGAAGTTGGGGGAGCGCAAACACAAGATGGCTATCGCAAAGTCGCACTAATCGGTCGACCAAATGTTGGCAAGTCTTCATTGCTAAATGCCCTAGCTGGCGAGAACAGATCAATTGTTGATGATGTTGCTGGTACGACTAGAGATCCAGTTGATGAATTGATTGAATTTGGTGGATCGATCTGGAGATTTATCGACACAGCAGGATTGAAAAAGCGCGCTAACCAAGCATCGGGTACTGATTACTACGCATCCCTTCGCACACAGACAGCGTTAGAGCGTTGTGAGGTCGCAGTTGTTGTGTTGGATGCATCAGAGCCAATCACTGAGCAGGATTTGCGAGTCATCACGATGGTGGAAGAGGCTGGAAAAGCCATGGTCATAGTGATGAATAAGTGGGACTTGGTCGATGAAGATCGCCGCGATCAGTTAGACCGTGAAATTGATAGACACCTAGATCAGGTGGAATGGGCACAGCGCGTAAACGTGGCAGCCAAAACTGGTTGGCACCGAGATCGACTAGCTCCTGCCCTTCGCACCGCCCTTGATAGTTGGGAAAAGCGAGTACCCACGGCCAAGCTCAACTCATTCCTCGGAGCCCTCATCGGTGCGACGCCACCTCCAGTTCGCGGCGGAAAGCAGCCAAAGGTTTACTACGCCACCCAGGCTGGCATCGCGCCTCCTAAGTTCGTTGTCTTTTCTAATGGCTGGATTGAGGCTTCCTATCGCCGATTCATCGAGCGCAGATTGCGCGAAGAGTTCTCATTCCCAGGCACTCCAGTGCAAGTAGCGATCAGGGTTAAAGAGCGAGAGTAAGCAATGAACTCATCGCTTCTATCAATTCCCAACGCTTTAACTTTCCTGCGCTTTTTAGGTATTCCACTCTTTGTGTATCTGACTCTTTCAATACAGGCCGATGGTTGGGCAATCGTGGTTTTAGCTATCGGGGGAGCCACCGATTACTTTGATGGCAAGTTAGCTAGAGCCTGGAACCAAACATCTCGCTTTGGAGAGTTAGCCGATCCAGCTATTGATCGTCTCTACATCATGACGATTCTTATCGTCTTTTTGATTCGCGACATTGTTCCGGGTTGGATAATCCTCTTACTCATTTCCCGCGATCTCCTACTTGGTCTGATCACACTTATGATGAAGTCAAAAGGTCTGGCACCTTTCACAGTTACCTATTTGGGCAAGGCAGCGACCTTTAACCTCATGTATGCCTTCCCATTCTTACTCTTGGCTAAAAGTGACTCAACTCTCGGCACCATCGCCTTTGTTTTGGGGTGGAGTTTTGCCATCTGGGGGATTGCCCTCTACATTGCTACAGGTATAAGTTATGGGCGCGAAGGTTTTTCGCAGATAAGAGGATCACGTGTCATCAATTCCTGAAGGTTTGCACTACACCAAAGAGCATGAGTGGGTAAGTGCAACTGGAAATCTCTACACAATGGGAATTACTGACTTCGCACAAGGTGCACTGGGCGACATCGTCTATGTTCAACTGCCTAAAGTTGGCGAAACGTTGACTGCTGGCAAAGTGTGTGGAGAAATTGAATCCACAAAATCTGTTTCTGAGATTTTTGCAGCAGTTAGTGGCGTAGTAAGTGAAATCAATGGCGCACTTTCCCAAACCCCAGAGCTAGTCAACAGCGATCCTTATGGCGCTGGCTGGTTGGTAAAGGTTGAGGTAGCAGCAGCTCCATCTGACCTGCTCGATTCCGCCGGTTACGCCCAAATCACGGCTTGACCAAAGCGCCTCACCCCTTTAGTGTCAGCCTCAGGTTGACGGTGAAGGAGGAGAGACAAGTGAAGGCAGAACAAACGCCCAGCGAACTCACCACCACTTTGCACCTAGGTCTTCGCGCAGCCAGTGATTCCCCAGCTGGGGCTCTTGATGAGTTTCTAGCCACTGTCTCAGCGGCAGATCGCAGCATTATCGAAGAAATCGCACAGTCATCAGAAAAGGCGATGCTGATTATCAATCGAGGATCAAATCTTGGTTCTAGATTCTTAGTTACTGCACAAGGTGCAAGCATTGGCCGCTCTTCTTCCAGTGATGTTTTCTTAGACGATGTAACAGTCTCAAGGTCCCACGCAAAGATTGAAAGTACCTCTTCAGGATTTTCACTCAAAGACAGTGGTTCCCTTAATGGCACATACGTCAACAACTCTTCAGTAACAGAACACGCACTACATTCCGGAGATCAGATTCAAATAGGCAAGTTCCATCTGCTTTTTGTTTCTGGCAGAAAATAATTAGGGGAGAATTACAATGGCAGTTCCAGCTCGCGCGTATCTGAGCATTGGTGAAGTACTCAACAGACTTCGCCCAGATTTTGCAGATATAACAATCTCCAAGATTCGCTTCCTTGAATCTGAAGGTTTGATTGAGCCGCAGCGAACACCATCGGGTTACCGCAAGTTCACAACTTCTGATCTAGAGCGTCTGCGCTATGTATTACTTGCTCAGCGCGATCAATACTTACCCCTTAAAGTCATTAAAGATAATTTGGATGCAATCGATCGCGGCCTTGTGCCAGCAGCAACTGGTTCAGTTCCAGCACCGCGACCAACTCTTGGCTTGGCAACAATTGATGGCGAAATGGCTCCCAGCACATTCGGTGAAGTATCAGAGATGCGTCTATCTCGAGATGAGCTTTTGAAGAACTCAGGATTAAAGGAAGATCAGCTTGTTGAATTAGAGGGCTATGGCCTGATCACCATTCGTGGCCGTCACTATGACGGGGATGCATTAGCTATTGCAAAAGCTGTAACAGAGATGGCCGGCTTTGGAATTGAAGCGCGCCACCTTCGCTCATTTAAATCAGCAGCAGATCGCGAGATTGGTTTGATTGAACAAGTCATCACTCCGCTGACTAGACAAAAGGGTGCCGACTCAAAGGCCCGTGCCGAAGAAGTTCAAAAGGAGATCGCTTCTCTTTCTATTCGTCTGCATGCAGCACTGGTCCGCGGCGGACTCCATCGCCTTCGTTCATAATCAATGATGATTTCCATGGAGGTCATCGGCGTTCGTGTCGAAATGCCTTCCAATCAGCCCATCGTCTTACTCAAAGAGATTGATGGTTCACGTTTTCTGCCGATTTGGGTCGGGGCAGTTGAGGCAACAGCTATCGCCTTTGCCCAACAAGGGGTTCAACCACCAAGACCGCTGACCCATGATTTAACCCAGAACATCGTTGAACAACTCGATGCAACCCTGACAGCAGTTCACGTGACCCACATCGATGAGGGCGTCTTTTATGCCAACCTCATTGTTAGAGATAGCTCTGAAACTACCCACACCATCTCGGCCAGGCCTTCAGATGCCATCGCACTAGCCCTTCGAGCCTCTGCCAACATCTTGGCTAGCTCTGAACTACTCGATGAAATCGGAATTGAGATCCCATCAGAGGGTGCGCCAGGGGATGAGAACCAAGAAGTTGAGCGCTTTAGAGAGTTCCTGGATCAGATCAATCCTGAGGATTTTGCGGGGTAGAGCCCCAAACCCTCAATCTCTAGTAGAGGTTTCGACCGTGTCGGTCATTGAAGGTGGAGCCTTGCTGCCCTAGATTTACATCACTCCCCAAGAGAAACGAGTTTCCCCGTGACTTCCCAGGAACTAGAAATTGGCTACCGTGGCGCTACAGCATGCTCTGCGGCCGGTATTACATACCGCCAGTTAGATTATTGGGCACGGACAGGTTTAGTCGAGCCAAGCATTAGAACGGCAAGTGGCTCTGGAACTCAACGCCTGTATGGGTTTAGAGACATTCTTGTTTTAAAAATTGTTAAGCGCCTTTTAGATGCTGGCGTATCACTTCAGAATATTCGCACAGCCGTCGATCACCTGCGCAGCAGGGGAGTGACAGAGCTCGAGAGCATGACGTTAATGAGTGATGGTGCATCTATCTATGAATGCGCTAGCCCCGATGAGATCATCGACTTGCTGGCAGGGGGCCAAGGGGTCTTCGGTATCGCTGTTGGAAAAGTCTGGCACGAGGTTGAGGGTTCTCTCTCACTGTTGCAAGGCGAGATCAGTGGTCAAAGCGTGGGTGTTGAATCTAACGATGAACTTTCCCTTCGTCGCAAGAGCAAAGGCGCATAAAAGGTCATATTCTTAACTCATTCGGGCCAATGATGGCCTGCTTGTATGGGTAGGGGATCTTTGACCATGGTTGATTACGACGCATTTTCACGTCGACACATCGGTCCTTCGGAGGATCAAGCACAAACCATGTTGATGGAACTTGGTTATTCCTCCATGGCAGATTTTATTGCAGATGTCGTTCCGCAAAATATTGCAATAACAAAACGGTTAAGTGAAACTTTACCGACGGCGCTCAATGAAGTCGATGTCATCGCAGAGCTACGAGCACTGGCAGATAAGAATGATGTGTATCGCAATGTGATTGGAACGGGTTATTACGGAACTATTACACCGCCAGTAATTTTGCGAAATGTTTTAGAAAACCCAGCCTGGTACACCGCATACACGCCCTACCAGCCAGAGATTTCACAAGGTCGCTTGGAAGCTCTATTTGCATTTCAAACTGCGGTCTGCGATTTAACCGCACTATCAATTGCAAACGCCTCCATGCTAGATGAAGGCACAGCCGCAGCAGAGGCTATGACCTTAGCCCGCCGTGTTTATAAGGGCTCCGATGATGCAGTATTTTTGATTGATATCAATGTGCATCCGCAAACTATTGCAGTGGTTCAAACTCGCGCTAAGCCACAAGGAATTAAGGTTGAAGTTCTTGATCTTTCAAAGAATCCTTCAAATAGCGAAGTCTTTGGAGTTCTTGTTCAGTATCCAAATACACATGGTGAAATCATTGATTACAGTGATCTTGCGACTTGGGCACATTCAAAAGAGGCTTTGTTAATTGCTGCTACAGATCTACTTGCACTCACACTCTTAAAAGCACCAGGGGAGTGGGGCGCTGATATTGCAGTTGGCTCCGCCCAGCGCTTTGGAGTTCCTATGGGCTTTGGTGGACCACACGCTGGTTTCATGTCAGTGCGCGAAGGTTTAGAGCGCTCACTGCCTGGACGTTTAATTGGTCAAAGTGTTGATGCCCATGGCAACCCTGCATTTCGCCTAGCTCTTCAGACACGTGAGCAACATATTCGCCGCGATAAAGCGACGAGCAATATCTGCACTGCTCAAGTTCTGTTGGCTGTAATGAGTGCCTTCTATGCAATGTGGCATGGACCAGCCGGTTTGAAAACTATTGCCTCCAGAGTTAATCGACAAACACAAGAGCTTGCTAGTTCTGTAACAGCTTCTGGTCACCGAGTTGTTCACTCAAACTATTTCGACACATTAGTAGTTGAAGTGAAGGATGCAGCAGAACTTCACAAGAGAGCAGACTCCAAGAAGATTAACCTAAAGAAAATTGATGCAACTCACGTGGGTGTTTCACTGGATGAAACTACGGATGCAAAGATGCTCAAAGATTTATGTGAGATCTTCGGTGGTGGGGCAGTAGGGGCTACCGGCAAATCAATTCCAGATTCAGCTGTTCGCTCATCAACTTATCTTCGTCACCCAATCTTTAACACAATGCGCTCTGAAACATCGATGCTGCGCTATCTGCGCACACTCTCTGATCGCGATTTAGCCCTTGATCGCACAATGATTCCGCTAGGTTCTTGCACGATGAAACTCAATGCCACAACTGAGATGGAAGCAGTTACCTGGCCAGAGTTCTCATCACTTCACCCGTTTGCACCAGCGAAGCAGAATGCGGGCTCTCGCGAACTAATTGAGCAACTCTCTGATTGGCTTATCAAAATCACAGGTTATGACGCAGTTTCCTTGCAACCAAACGCTGGAAGTCAAGGGGAGTTTGCGGGACTTTTGGCTATTCGCAACTATCACGATTCACGTGGTGATCAGGGCCGCACAATTTGTTTGATTCCATCTTCTGCCCATGGCACTAATGCAGCAAGCGCCGTAATGGCTGGAATGCAGGTTGTTGTTATTGAGTGCGATGATCACGGTAACGTCAGTATTGATGATTTGAAGGCAAAAATAGCTCAGCACTCAACCTCTTTAGCAGCGATGATGGTCACATACCCATCCACCCACGGTGTTTTTGAGTCCGCAATTACTGATTTGTGTGGACTCGTGCACGATGCTGGTGGACAGGTTTATGTTGATGGTGCAAATTTGAATGCGCTCGTTGGTTTAGCACAACCAGGAAAATTCGGCGCAGATGTTTCTCACTTGAATTTGCATAAAACATTTTGTATTCCACATGGTGGCGGGGGACCAGGTGTTGGTCCAGTTATCTGTCGATCACATTTAGCGCCATTTCTACCTAATCATCCTTTGGATGAATTAGCAGGGCCTGCAACTGGACCTGGACCAATTAGCGCTGCGCCATTTGGCTCTGCAAGTATTTTGCCGATTTCTTGGGCCTACATTCGCATGATGGGTGGGGAAGGGCTCACACTTGCAACATCTATAGCAATCTTGTCTGCAAATTACATGGCAGCAAAGTTAAATCCAATGTTTCCTGTTCTCTATACCGGTGAACATGGTCGGGTCGCACATGAATGTATTTTGGATCTAAGAGAGATAACCAAAGTAAGTGGAGTAACTGTCGATGACATCGCAAAGCGGTTAATGGATTATGGATTCCACGCCCCAACAATGAGTTTCCCTGTTGCAGGAACGCTGATGATTGAACCGACTGAAAGTGAAGACATCGCAGAGATCGATCGCTTTATTGCGGCTATGACTGCCATTCACGGAGAAATTCAGGAAATCATGGAAGGCAAGATTTCTGTGGAGGAGTCAGCTCTGCGCCATGCTCCACACACCATTGAATCTGTTTTGGCAGCTAATTGGGATCGTTCTTACTCACGTGAAGTGGGCGGAACTCCATCGGTTCGAAATGGCCTTGTGAGCGGTGAAATCATTGGAATGCAGGGTAAGTATTGGCCGACAGTGGGCCGTATCGATGGGGCACACGGGGATAGGAACCTGATTTGCTCCTGCCCGCCTATATCTGAGTTCGCTTAACTTTACATAATGTAACTTATCGGCGGTATATATATCCACCACGGGCAACTAAGAGAAGCCAAATAAGCGTAATTACTAAGGCCCAATCCCCATATCTATCCCTTGGCGATGTACTCGAAATTAGATCTACTTCAGCATAAAGATGTTCGGCCGCTCCCATTTGAGTCTTTTGTTTAACTTCACCGTTGAAATCGATAACTGCTGAGTATCCAGTTGTCGACACTGAAAGAATATTTCGAGAATGTTCAATAGCTCGAATTCGCGTTATTTGCAGTTGTTGGGCACTTTCAGCCGAATCTCCAAAGGTTGCACTGTTGGTTTGCACCGCCAAAACATTTGATGACTTCGCACCATCCTGAAGAATCTGATCATCGAGTAGTTCATAGCAAATAACTGGTGCAATCTTTGCAACTCCAATGGTGAATATTGTCGACTCATCTCCGGGACTAAAATCGCGCACATCATCAACTAATGGCGAGATTTTCGAGGCGAGTGAGCGCAATGGGATGTACTCTCCAAAAGGAGTCAGATGTTGTTTTACATAGACATTCTGCGCCTCTTTTGTCCACAATATTGATGTATTAAGGATTTCCTTATCTCTATTAACAATCGCACCAACGATTAAGGGTGTTGTGAAGGTATTGAGCGTCTCGTATATCTCCGGATTCCTAAATGGATCAACATCTACTGCATTTTCAGGCCAGAGAATAAAATCGACTTTCTTACCACTCTTTAATGCAACATTGGTTTCTTTGACGTGATTATTGAAAACTTCTTTAGCTCGTGAATTAAAATCCAAACCTAACTTTGGAACGTTTCCTTGAATAAGCAATGCTTTCGTTGCTCCGGTTATCTCAACATTTATAGGAATCAGCACCAATAGCATTGGAAAGAGAATCAAAATCTTCAAGTTTTTCTGCGACAAATGATAAATTGATAGTCCAATCAGGACCGTAATGGCTGAAAGCGCCACCGCTCCCCCATGTGCTGCAATCTTTGCATAAGGCGCATCGGCTTGAGAGTAAGCAATTCTCGCCCAACCAAAGCCTTCAAAAGGAAAACGATTGCGTATCTCTTCCAAAACAATGAAAATCAGCGGGAAATAGGAGATGCCCAGACGTTTAACTGCTACTAAGGGTAGATAGAACAGAGTTAAACCAGTTGCCAAGATGATCCATGGCAGAGAACCGACATAGATACTGGTCCAATGCAGCAATACGAGATTGAATGTAAGCGCAAAGGCCAGAACACTCAGATACTTTCGCTCACTATTGGAAAGGGCATACATCGCCAAGGCAAGTGCTATGGGTGCTAACCACCACAGCGCAATTGGTTCAAAAGCTGCGCTGAGAAGTAATCCGCTCAGGGCGGATAGAAGTAGATTTACCAACCTAGTGCACTGATCAAACGATCAACGCTGGCGCCTAATCCATAGCGTTCCTTGAATTGGTAAATATCGGATAGATCTTTAGGTGCTTTAGGCATCGCTAAGTCAACTTGCGGCAAGGGTGCATTACGAGCAACTTGAACAACTGTTGGGGCAATCTTTAGATAATCAGCTCCAGCGATGATCTTTTTGGCTAAAGCTGGTGGTAGAGAATCATGTGCTGCAAGCGCTGCGGCAAGTGCATCATCGACATTGGCAAAGGCGTTAGCAATCAAAGCTGCTCCCTTTTCGCCAATTCCTCGCACCCCCGGTAAACCATCGGATGGATCTCCTCGAAACATCGCAAACAATGCATAACGATCTCCTGGAATTGAGTACTTGTTTGCGACGTATGCGTAATCAACTAGATCGTGTTGGGAAATTCCCTTAGCCAAATAGACAACTTTGATATCTCGCTTATCGTCAACCATTTGGAAAAGATCTCTGTCGCCTGTAACAATGCGAATAGGACCCTTTTCAATCTCTGCATAAGTTGCCATTACATCATCGGCCTCATAATCATCAACGCCAACAACCGGAATGCCAAAGAGATCGAGCAGATCTAAGAGAATAGGAATTTGAGGTGTGAGAGTTTCTGGCTCTTCTTCCTCATCGCCTTCTTCTTCTAATCTATTGGCCTTGTAATCTGGAAAAAGTTCCACTCTCCAACTGGGGCGCCAATCCCCATCTAAACATGCCACTAAGCGATTAGGTTTATAGACAGATAGCAACCTTGCAGTCATATCAACATAACCACGAATTGCATTAACCGGTGTTCCATCAGGTGCTGTGAGAGTGTCCGGCATTCCGTAGTAGGCGCGATACCAAAGCGATGCGCTATCTAGGAGCATTAATGTCATAGATCTCCCATAAGGAAAGCAACCACTCCCCTGTCGATGCGCTTAACAGCATCTTTGCATACTGGGCGAAGCTTTTCACTTGCAGTAGCGATTTGATTGAGTAGATCTGATAATTGCTTAGTGCTTCGCACAAAGTCTCCAACAGACATATCCGTACCTTTGAGAACGTTTTGTAGCGAATTTCCATTAGCCCAACGGTATGAAACCCAGCAGAAAC
>Ga0209770_10000699_pt1 | contig 18014 bp, 16 predicted proteins | sample LauGreSu1BDMLBDD_2_FD_187572 | JGI IMG/M metagenome (GOLD analysis project Ga0209770, IMG submission 187572) | Freshwater lake microbial communities from Lake Michigan, USA - Su13.BD.MLB.DD (SPAdes) (version 2) | ecosystem: Environmental > Aquatic > Freshwater > Lake | place: Lake Michigan, USA...
GGATTTCATCAGTCCTATACCTACTTCACCTGGCGAACAAGTAAGGGCGAATTAGTCGACTACGGCCGAGAAGTTGCGCAAGGAACAAGTGCATTCTTTAGGCCTAACTTTTGGGTGAATACCCCTGACATCAATCCTTTTCACTTGCAAAGCGGCAATCCCGCAATGTTTGCTTTGCGAGCTGTACTTGCTTCAACTCTGACTCCATCGTGGGGAATGTATGCAGGATATGAACTGTACGAACACCGCGCCTTTAAAGAAGGCGGCGAAGAGTATATGGACTCTGAAAAGTATGAGATCAAGGTTCGTGATTGGGAAGGTGCTGGTAAGAAAGGTTTAACTCTTGCGCCATTTATTACCCAGCTCAATGCGATCCGTAAGGCTCATCCAGCGCTACAACGTCTTCGCAATTTAACTTTTCACGATACAGACTCTGATGCAATTGTTGCGTACTCAAAACGTGATGGTAAAGATTTGATTCTTGTAGTTGTTAATTTAGATCCAAGCTTTGCTCAGGGAACAACGGTTCATTGGAATATGGAAGCTCTCGGGTTTTCGAGCAATGAATTTGAGGTTAAAGACTTGCTCGATGGATCTGCCATGACCTGGAGCCCGCACACCTATGTTTCACTTAACCCAACGCGACCGGTTGGAAAAGTTGCTCATATTGTTTCGGTAAAGATCTAACGTGGGCGTTTTCTCGAAGTTCTTCAAAGGCCAAGGTGTTCAAGGTCATCAACCTGCTTCATATCTGAATCCGCATTCATCTTTAGGTGAACTGGATCTGTATCTCATCGCAGAAGGCCGACACGAGCAATTGTGGAAAGCCCTTGGTGCCCAAGTCAAACGTGATGATTCTGGAGCATTGCTAGGCACTGCTTTTTCAGTCTGGGCTCCTAACGCCCAAGCGGTTTCTTTAATAGGCGATCACAATTTTTGGGATCGTAATTCACATCAAATGCATCGCATTGGATCATCTGGGATTTGGGAAATCTTTGTTGCAGATATCAGCGCCGGCACTAAGTACAAATTTGCCGTGTGTGGAATCGATGGTCGATGGGTTGATCACGCAGATCCCATGGCACGTGCTACCGAGATTCCTCCACTTACAGCATCTGTTGTCGAAGAATCCACTTATCAGTGGAAAGATGATTTATGGATTACTCAACGATCACAATTTCAATCATGGCGCTCTGCAGTCTCAGTTTATGAAGTACACCTTGGTTCTTGGAAGATCGGTCTTAGTTATACAGAGCTAGCAGTTGAATTAGTTGAGTACATCCAACAGCAAGGCTTTACACATGTTGAGTTCTTGCCAGTTACTGAACACCCTTACGGACCTTCATGGGGTTACCAAGTAACCTCTTTCTTTGCGCCAACCTCTCGCTTTGGTTCACCTGATGAATTTAAGTTCTTAGTTGATGCGCTACACAGTGCAGGTATCGGAGTTATTTTGGATTGGGTACCTGCTCACTTTCCAAAAGATGAGTGGGCGCTTGCAAAGTTTGATGGAACCGCTTTGTATGAACATGCTGATCCACGTCTAGGTGAACACCCTGACTGGGGAACGCTTATCTTTAACTTTGGCCGAAATGAAGTAAGAAATTTTCTAGTAGCAAGTGCTCTGTATTGGCTTACTGAATACCACATCGATGGTTTACGTGTTGATGCAGTAGCTTCGATGCTCTATCTAGATTACTCACGCGAAGAAGGTGAGTGGTTACCAAACGTCAATGGCGGCCGCGAGAATCTAGAAGCAGTTCAGTTGTTACAAGAAGCTACCTCAACAGCCTATAAAACCCACCCCGGCATCATGATGATCGCCGAGGAATCAACGGCTTGGTCAGGTGTTACTGCAGATACGACAGGTGGCGGGCTTGGCTTTGGTTTCAAATGGAACATGGGCTGGATGCATGACACTTTGCAGTATCTATCGCATGAACCAATTCATCGCGTTTACCATCACAATGACATTACTTTTTCAATTCTGTATGCCTGGAGCGAGAACTTCATGCTGCCGCTATCGCATGATGAAGTTGTCCATGGAAAAGGTCAGTTAGTAAATAAGTTTCCAGGTGACCGTTGGCAAAAGCTTGCGACATTAAGGGCGCTCTACGGATTTATGTGGGCACACCCAGGTAAGAAGTTGTTGTTTATGGGTAGCGAATTTGCTCAAAATGATGAGTGGAATGAGAGCGCCGGTTTGCAATGGTACTTAACTGAATACGCTGAACATCAAGGCATTCAAAAGACGGTGGCCGAGCTCAATTCGATTTACAAATCAACCGCGGCTTTGTGGGAGAAAGATACAAACCCTGAAGGTTTTACTTGGTTAGTTGGAAATGATGGTGCAGCAAATGTGGTGGCCTTTGCTCGATGGGATGATTACGCATCGGCACTAGTCAGTGTTACCAATTTTTCACCTGTCCCCCATGAAAATTACCAACTTCCATTTCCAAATGCAGGAATTTGGCGTGAAGTGCTAAACACTGACGATCCTAGCTTTGGTGGAAGCGGCGTCAGTAATGAGCCTGTAATTGTGGGAGCATCGCAGATTGCATCTGTGAGGATTCCCCCACTAGCAACGGTGTGGTTTAAGCGTTCTTAAAGATCTTTGCAAAGTAAGGAACGGTTAACAACATTACTGCTGGGATCAAAAGCGCAATCGATAGATTGGTTGCTTGAGCGGTCCACGCAACTATCCAGCGGAGAATAAAGATTAAGGAAATATTGATAACGCCTATCTGGCCAATAACCACGCTGGAAGGGAACTTTGAGCGGGTATTTGCTGCGTTCATGACCGATGGGCCTAAGAATGAGGAACCAAGACCTGCGATTGTGAAACTAATTGAAAGAATCGCAATGACTAAAGTTTGGTTAGAAGTTCCAACCAAAGTTACGCCAATGATTCCGGCGATAAAGGACAGCCCTGAAAGTAGAGAGGCTCTCACAACCAGAAAATCAATTGTGTAACGGGGCAATAGATTGTGAAGATTTAAGCGACCGATAATCATCGCTAATGTGAACAGAATGTATGGCAGAGTATGAATTCCACCCACAATCTTCATATCTTCCTTAACAAAAATTGCAGCCCAGTCACTAACGGCGTATTCGAGCATGAGCACCAATAAGAGCGCTGCAGAAACTTGTTTGTCGATTCTAAATCCCTTGAACATGTCTCGTGCTCGATGATCTGAATCAGGATTGCTATTTGCCTTCACCAAATTAGGAGTTATTCGGTGAATCATGAAAGTCATTAGGCCAAAACAGATCAGTGCTAGAAAATTTGAATACGTTCCTAAAGCAACTCGATCAACAAGCAATCCAGCAATTACAGATGTAATCAGTGCGCCACTGCTCCAAAAACCGCTCATCAGGGTAATGATTTGTCTCTTAGTTCTATCTTGGAAAAAGAAGCCTTGCGAATTTATGGAAATATGAAAAGCAGAAATTGCCCCACCCTGAATGATGATGAACACCAGAAAGAGCAAAGTTGAAGTGCTATGAGTTAAGAAAACCAGACTTATTCCCAGAGCGAAGGCTGCAATATGAAGTATCCAACGAGCACCATACTTGTGGACTAGGTGACCAATAGTCAGAAGAGCAACCAGGTTGCCAATTGCACCCATGCTGACCAGAGAGCCGAACTCGCCATTAGTGAGCCTCAGATTGGCTTTGACTTCTGGAAAGCGCGGAACCCAGGACATAATCAAGAGCCCAAAGAGAAAGAAAAGCGCCTTGAGTAGGTTTAATTCTTGCTCTACGCCTACGGTCTTTTTCAAAACAGTGCACTGGCAAGCTCTTTACGAGCTGCCACCAATCGTGGGTCACTTTGATCAACCAAGGCAAAAAGATTAAGCAGGTGGTCCTTTACTTTAGTTCGCTCATCACCTGATGTGGCGCGCACGGCATGGATCAATCGCGCAAAGGCTGCTTCTACTCCACCGTTTACTATTTCAACATCAGCGGCCTTTAACTGCAAGGCAATATCACTTGGGTTAAGTGCGGATTGATCAATCACTTCACTAAGCTCTAAGCCTTCTGTTCGCATTAACAATTGCGTTTGCGCTAAACCTAATTTTGCAAGATTTTCTGAAGGCTTACGGGATAACCACTTTTTGTATGCCGCTTCTGCTGCAACATAATTGCCAGCCTCTAGCGCATCCATAGCTTCGATTTCTTCGGCTTCCATCTGCTCTACAGGTGCCTGGCCAATGCCTTGTTCTGAAGCAAGTGTTAATACTTTATCCATCACCATGCGTACTTGTGCTTCAGGATAAGATTGCTCGAATAATGGAACCATTTGCTCGGCAATAATCGCAACTGCATAAGGAACAGCTTTGGTTTGAAAAGCTTGTGCAACCTGAGGATGCGCTTCAATATCTACTCGCGCTAAAGCAAATGCGCCTTTGTAATCAACTTCTAACTTTCCCAAAACTTTGATCATCTCAACAGATTCTGCAGATCGTGGTGACCACATCAAGACAATTACTGGGCGCACAAGCGACAAAGGAAGAATGTCACTGCTGAGGTTTTCTACGGATACTTCGATTCCTGGCAAAGGTGTAGTTGGATCTACCTTTGGCTTAGTGAGAGAACTTAAATCAAAGGCTTGACCGAAGTTGGGTGGCAAGCTCATGGTGTAATCCTACCTATTGAACAACTATGTCTACACCCGAGTCACGACGCATTGGCAAGATTTCGGCACAGTAGTTATCAGTTGCTTCATCTAACCCAACGTCATAACCTGCTTTTTCACTTAAATACCAGCGATTTTCAAGGATTTCATGGAACATTTGTGCGCGCTCCACGCGACCTCTCATGTCATCAGGAACTCTGCTGATTACAGGCTCGAAAACTTCAGCGATCCACTTCTTGGCCATTTCATTGATAGAAAGTCCTAGTTTGTTTTCTCGTGCGTTGTATCTATCAAATGAAGCGAGAAGACGTTTAGCTTGCAGCTCTTCGGTTTCTAGGCCCGTCAAATCGCGCAAACGTTGACTGTGGTATCCAGCTGCAACAAGTTTTGGCTGAAAAGAAATCATCTGAGTATCACCGTCAATTGTGATTGCGACTTCTTCAACTGCAAACCCAAGATCGTGTAGCTGACGCATTGCGCGTTCAACTGCATGTCGGTCCTTAGGATCCAATAACTGTCTTTCTTTCAGCGTCGCCCAAATTCTTCGGTAACGTCGAATTACAGCATCAGAAGCGCGCACTGGCTCCATGCCTGGATACAAAACCCCCGATAGAGCTAAATCTTCAAGTTCTGCAGCAACATTGAAATGGACGATATCTAAATCATGTTCGCGTTGACCATCGCTTAAAGTTTTTTGGAACTCACCGGTTTCTGCATCAACTAGATATGCAGCAAAGCCTTCGGCATCACGACGGAACAAGGTGTTTGACAGTGAACAATCGCCCCACCAGAAACCTAATAAATGTAAACGAACTAGCAGCAACGCTAGGGCACTAGCCATCGTTGTAATCTCTTGGGCCGTTACTGCGCCAGATAGAAGCACTCGATATGGCAAGGAATACGGCAAAAATCGCGTAACGATTGCGCAAGGAAGTTCTTCGCCATTTGCATCGACTCGACCTTCAACAACTGCCACTTGTTCGACACAGGGTGCATTCAGATGCGAAAGCTCTCGCAGAATCTTGTACTCACGATTTGCAAACTCTGAAACCGTCTCTTTGACGGCATAGACCTCTGCATCAGGATCATTACTAGCCCGCACTAACCGCACGACATGTCGCGAAATACCGCGCTTTTCCGCTAAGGCTGGATCTTCAGGCCACTGCTCAAGGGGCAAGTGCCACGGTAGGCCAGTAACCGCAGCGATCTCCTCGCCCAAGCCCGTAATGCGCAATGCCATGTCCTTATTCTCTCGTATAAATGTGTCTGGAACATGAACACCACGTCTCTATAAGAGTGATCTACACACTTTAGAATGTCCACATGGCTATTTCAACGCGCATTAAGAAGGCAGCAACTCGAGCACCAAAGGCAGAAAAGGTTGCCGCCGATTACGGGACTTTGGGTGCGCCAATCAATCGATCTCATCCCTTTTACTTTGGCTTCATAGCAACCCTTGGAGCACTTACTGCGATTGTATTGATGCGTGCTTTAGCAAGTGTCAGCCAGATTTTTGTACTTATTTTGATTGCTCTGTTTTTAGCTACAGGTTTAAATCCAGCGGTTGAAGCGTTGCGCAAGCGAAACTTATCGCGTAATGCAGCGGTCACCGTGATTTTTTCTTCGGTAATTCTCTTTGTCATATTTTTCTCACTTGTAGTTATCCCACCAGTTATCAGTCAAGGTACCAATCTGATCGATTCTGCGCCTCAACTGCTGCAAGATTTAATGAAGAATGAAACTATTAATCAGCTCAATACTCAATATGGTCTGATTGACACCTTGCAAGAAAGATTGAAATCAGTCACTTCTGATGGAACTTTGCTGATCTCTACATTTGGTGGAGTCATCGGCGTAGGAAAATCTGTTCTTTCGGGATTCTTTACCGCGCTGACCATTTTAGTTCTCACACTGTATTTCATTACCTCACTTCCTCAAGCAGTAAATCTTGGGCTCTCATTGGTACCTGCTAGCCGCCGTGATCGAGTTGGCTTACTAACAAATGCGATTATTGCGCGAGTAGGATCTTTCGTTGGAAGCCAGATTCTGATCGCAGCCATGGCGGCGGTATTTGTCACTATTCTTTCAACGATTCTTGGGCTGCCTTCACCTATCGCGATCGGTATGTTTGTTTTAGTTGCAGCTCTTATTCCATTGATTGGACACTTCATTGGGGCAGGAATCTTTACTTTGATTGCGCTGTCGCAATCATTGGTAATCGGAATTGTCGCTTTTGTTGCCTATGTTGTTTATGTACAAATTGAAAACTACGTAGTCACACCTCGCATCATGAAGCGCACACTTTCGGTACCGGGTGCTGTAACGATTATCGCGGCGCTGATTGGTTCATCTTTGCTTGGTCTAGTGGGTGGACTACTTGCAGTTCCGGTAGCAGCTTCAATCATTCTTATTCTGGATGAAGTTGTAATCCCACGAGCAAATAAGGCTTAAAACTCCAGCGGAAGCGTTGTTGGAACACCAATGACGATAGAGGCAATTTCAGAGAGAACTCGGTGAACTGCGGGTTCTCCAAGCCACAAATGTTTAGCTTCATCGACTGCAATGATTTTTAATGTAGGGACAACTGCAAATCTTTCTCGAGCTTGTGCTGGCTGTAGATAATCATCTAACTCTGGAACAAGTGCAGTTATTGGCCGAGGATCCGTGTTCCAGTATTCAAGTTGAGCATCAGTTGTCGTGCGAAGTGGCGGACTTAGCAAAATCAAACCTTTGTGTCGTGGGTCTTTCGCATGTTGCAAAGCCAAATCAGTTCCAAAAGACCAACCAGTTACCCAGACATTTTCTAACTTCAAAGTGTCAAAGCAGTAGCGCAACATTGCCTCGACATCAAAACGCTCTGATACTCCGTTATCAAATTGACCTGTGCTACTTCCTGCTTCACTTGCTGTACCTCGTGTATTGAAACGAACAACCGTGATGCCTGCCATTGCCGGAAGACGGTTAGCAGCTTTTTTGTAGACGTGACTATCCATCATTCCACCCGCAGTTGGCAAAGGATGCAAGCACAAAATCGCACCCTTTGAGGTGCCCAACGGAGCAGCAACTTCGCCAATTAAGTCAATGCCATCTTCGGTAATTACGTGAAATGGGGTTCGCTTCGCATCGAAAATACTGCTCGGGCGTACCGTCTGGCTCATGCTGTAAATCCTACCGATACACGACTAGGCTTTACGACATGGCAAAAACCTTTACTTCATTAAACCCTTCTGATGGTCAGGTCGTGGGTCGGTATCCGATCTTTACTGCAAAAGAAGTAGCACACACAGTTGAACAGGCACGTGCTGCATCAGATGAATGGGTCAAATTAGGGTTTAGTGGTCGTAAGAAAGTGTTGCTCAACTGGAGCACATTCATCATTAACAATGTGGAACAGATTGCACAATTGATTTCCTTAGAAACCGGCAAGCCGCTTAGTGATTCTCGATTAGAGGTTTCAAACACCGTTAATCACATTGGTTGGGCCGCACGTCATGCAGAAGAAATCATGCGCACTTCACATCGTGCGCCAGGTGCCTTAATGGCCAATATGTCAGCAACAGTTGAGCGCTCACCTCTGGGTGTTGTGGGAGTAATCGGACCTTGGAATTACCCGATCTTTACTCCAATGGGATCTATCGCTTACGCACTAGCAGCTGGAAATACCGTTGTTTTCAAGCCAAGTGAATACACCCCGGGTGTTGGAATGTGGATTCATGAGAGCTTTAACTCGATTGCTCCATTTTCTGGTGTATTTACAACAATCACAGGTTTAGCAGATACAGGAAATGCACTGTGCACATCGGCAATCAACAAACTTTCCTTTACCGGTTCTACTAGGACTGCAAAATTAGTTGCTGCAGCCTGTGCGACTCAAATGACACCAGTCGTTTTGGAATGTGGCGGAAAAGATCCTGTAATCGTTGCATCTGATGCCAACATTGAACGCGCAGTAGATGCAACCATCTGGTCGGCTATGGCAAATGCCGGTCAATCCTGTATTGGTGCAGAACGAGTCTACGTCGATGAAAAAATTGCAGATATCTTTATTGAAAAAGCTACCGCATTAGCGTCAACGCTTAAGGCTGGAGCTCCAGGTGAGGGAAACTATGGCGCTTCGACCATGCCATCACAAATTGGTGTCATTACTTCTCATGTAAAAGCTGCTATCAAAGATGGCGGAAAATTCGCATACGGAAGTTTGAAATCTATTCAGGAGCCTTTTGTGCAACCAGTTATTTTGGTGGATGTGCCTGAAAATTCAACCGCGGTTCGTGAGGAAACTTTTGGACCGATCATCATTATTAATCGCGTTGCATCCATGAAGCAAGCAATTGAGCTTGCCAATGATTCTAGGTACGGACTAGGTGCCAACATCTGGTCAAAGCGTCAAGGCAAAAAGATCGCTTCACAATTACATTGCGGAATGGTGGCGATTAATTCAACTTTCTCTTTTGCAGCGATTTCATCGGTCCCATTTGGAGGTGTCAAGGACAGTGGTTACGGACGTATCCATGGCCCTGAAGGCCTTCTTGAATACACCTATGCGCGCACTGTTGTAAGAACTCGAGTTAATCTTCCGTTAAGGATTCTAAGTTTTAAGCGAACTGCTGGAACTGATCGGTTGATTGTTAGGGCTTCGCGATTGTTAAAGGGCCGTCTAGGTTAAGTTGTAACTTCTGTTTAATTAGAAACGTGGAGCGTTTCTTGTTCGCTCGGTATTAGGACGTCGCTTATCTTTCTTTGTCCAACACGCTGTGTGCCAATGACGACGTCCATCTTCGTCATAATCTTTCCAAGCAACAATGTGTGGCGTTGCTAAAGGAATCATCTGATCGCACCCAGGGCAGCGATAAGGTTTTGTGGATCCAGAACCAGTTAAACGTCGAACGATGTAAATGCCATCGCTGTGTTCTTCAACGCTCTCACCCGTCGAGGCGATGTTGATCTCCCGAGGTTCCTCGGGCTTTTGTCGCTTCTTTGGGTAATTTCTACGCGGGCTCACAGGTGTATTTTCTCATAGTAAAGTGACCCTATGAGCCTCATCGAAGTAAAAGGTCTGACGAAACATTACGGTGATGTGCATGCCGTGCGTGGACTAGATCTTTCAATCCAGCAAGGCGAGATCTTTTCTATTTTAGGTCCCAATGGTGCCGGCAAGACCACAACGGTAGAGATTCTTGAAGGATTTAGAACGCGTGATTCAGGATCGGTTTCAGTTCTGGGTTTTGATCCCGGTACCAGGGGTCATCAATCACGAGAATGGCGCGACCGAATCGGAATCGTTTTACAAACATCAGCAGATGCCGGCGATTTAACGGTCTTTGAAACCATCAATCACTTTCATGGTTACTACTCAAATCCACGAGATGTGGAAGAGGTAATCGATTCGGTAGGTTTACAAGAAAAAAGAGATGCGCTGATTCGTAATCTTTCTGGTGGCCAACGCAGACGTCTTGATGTTGCGCTAGGAATAATTGGAAATCCTGAACTTCTCTTTTTAGATGAACCCACAACTGGTTTTGATCCAGAAGCAAGGCGCGCATTTTGGTCATTGATTAAGAAGTTACGCTCTGATGGCGCAACTATTGTGCTCACAACCCACTATTTAGATGAAGCTGAAGCGTTAGCTGATCGAGTTGCAGTCATCAATAAGGGCATCATTGTTGAAATCTCTACCCCAACCGAACTAGGTGGAAGAGCCACCTCGCAAGCCACAGTCCAATGGCGTGATGGCGATCAGATTAAATCTGAAAAAACAGACAACCCAACCTCTTTGGTTTCAACCTTATCGGCCAGATTTAAGGGCGAAGTGCCGGAATTAATAGTTACTCGCCCATCGCTAGAAGATATCTATCTTGACATGATTGGAGGCGTTGATGAAAAAGATTCCTAGCGCGCTTCAATTGGGTATCAGACGTGGTGGTCTAGAGATTCGCCAGTTTGCACGTCAACGTGAATCGGTTGTCTTTACCCTGTTATTTCCAGTCATTTTGCTGGCAATTTTCGGTTCTGTTTTCAAAGACACAATCGCACCTGGCGTTACCTTCTCACAATATTTTGTCGCCGGCATGATCGCTTCTGGCCTTGTTAACACGGGCTTTCAAGCTTTAGCGATAACAATTCCTATGGAACGTGAAGTTGGTGCACTCAAGCGCTTACGTGGAACTCCGATGCCAGCATCTAGCTACTTCATTGGAAAAGCTATTCTCATATTTGTCAGTATGGTCATTCAAATTCTTTTGCTGCTTGGTTTCGGTGTTGCCTTCTTTGGTTTGGATATGCCAACAGATTCGGGTAAATGGCTAACCTTTACTTGGTTGGTTTTACTAGGAAGTGCCTGCTCAACCGCGCTCGGTATCGCATTTTCGATTGTTCCAAAAAGCGGTCGAGGTGCATCCGCAGTTGTATCTCCGATAGTCATTATTCTGCAATTCTTCAGTGGAGTCTTTTTTGTCTTCACTCAGCTTCCAACCTGGATGCAACAAGTCGCTGCAATTTTCCCGCTGAAGTGGCTTACCCAAGGTATGCGATCTGTTTTTCTCCCCGATTCATTTGCTTCACAAGAGGTTGCAAAGTCTTGGGAACTTCAAACTACCTTCCTTGTTTTGGTGCTTTGGCTGATAATTGGAATCTTCTTTAGTGTGCGTAAATTTAAGTGGGAGCGTGATTAAGAAGGCGATTGCACTTGCACTGGCGCTCACTTTAATAGTGCCAGTTGCTCACTCTGCGCAGACCTCTACGATCGCCGCAACCAAGAAGGCGAAGATCACTCCATCGCCCTCACCTGTTTGGCCGCCTAAAGGTTTCATCAAGAGTAAAGATGGAAACACCTACGCCAAAATTCCGACTCCCAAGGAGTTAGTGGGATTGGCATCTAATGACAAAAAATTAACGGCTGCTTTGGCAGAAAAAATAGATGGCGTGCCAGTGTGCGAGAAGTTCGCATGCGGCGCGGTAACTGTTGCTTCAGCAGTAGGTTGCGTGTGGTGGGTTGTTACCGCAAACGTTAAAGGCCCAACATCTACTGAGGATGCAACTCAGAAAATCTTTGGGACTGTGCGAACAACAATTGGAAAAACCTCAGCCAAAAAGTATGCGACCATTTTGATTATCAGCCAAGAGCCAATTGAATTAGACCACTCGATTTCAAATATCAAAGCTGTGTGTAGAAATGATTCGCCTCAGGAAAAAGTCCCCGGAACTACTTACACAATAACTCCTTAGCGATTAGCTCCTGGAACCCACAACTGATCGCCGATTTCCTTATTGGCATAGCGCGCAAGAACAAAGAGCAGATCAGAGCAACGATTTAAATACTTTGCTGTAAGTGGATTTACTCCCCCACCGAATGCATGGATAGCTGCCCAAGTACAACGTTCTGCTCGACGCAAAACTGTACGAGCAACATGTAGGTGCGCTGCAGCTGGTGTTCCAGATGGAAGAACAAATGAACGCAAAGATTCAAGATCGGCGTTGAACTTATCGATCTGTTCTTCTAAGTAAGTTATCTGAGACTCCAGAACTCGAAGTGGTTCAAAAGCTGGAGAATCTACAACTGGAGTACACAGATCAGCACCAACATCAAAGAGATCATTTTGAATTCGAACGAGCAGTGCTCGCACATCTTCGGTCAATCCATCAGTTGAGAGAACAACACCGATACTGGAGTTCGCCTCATCAACTGTCGCATACGCTTCAAGACGTGGGTCATTTTTTGAGGTACGGCTCATGTCTCCTAGAGATGTAGTTCCGTCATCGCCGGTCTTTGTGTAAATGCGCGTTAAATTAACCATGTGCCTACCCTATAAGTAGACTGCCGCTATGGCATCCCACGATCGCTTCCGCATAGTCGGCGGAACCTCCCTGCGGGGAGAAGTCTCTGTAACAGGTGCCAAGAACTCGGTTTTAAAGCTTATGGCAGCCTCATTGCTGGCCGCCGGCACAACAACAATTAGAAATGTTCCAGACATTGCTGATGTGGACATCATGGCTGACCTTTTAACCAGACTTGGTTGCACCGTTGTGCGCGGTGCGGATACGGTCACAATTACAGTCCCGCAAGAGCCTGCTCATCGCGCTGATTACGATTTGGTTCGAAAGATGCGAGCATCGATCAACGTCCTTGGTCCTTTAGTTGCACGAGTTGGTCAAGCAGATGTCGCACTTCCCGGTGGAGATGCAATTGGTTCAAGAGGTTTAGATTTTCACATCAAGGGTCTTGAATCACTGGGTGCAAAAGCACATATTGAACATGGATATGTAATTGCAGAAGCACCAAATGGATTAACTGGCGCACCAGTCGAATTAGATTTCCCAAGTGTGGGTGCGACCGAAAACATCATGACCGCTGCGGTGCTAGCCAAGGGTGTAACAACAATTGATAACGCAGCACGTGAACCTGACATCGTCGACCTAGGCGATTTCTTGATTTCAATGGGTGCAAAGATCGACGGCTTGGGTACTCCCTTAATCACAATTACAGGCGTTGAAGTTTTACATCCAACTGATCACACAACTATTACTGATCGCATCATCACCGGCACGTGGGCATTTGCCGCGGCCATGACTCGTGGTGACATCACAATTCATGGTGCGCGACCTGAACATCTTGAATTACCTCTTGAAAAATTAGCATCCGCAGGTGCGATCATCACATCGACCGCCGATGGAATTCGCGTGAAGATGGATGTGCGTCCGCAAGCCATTGATGTTGCGACACTTCCCTACCCAGGTTTTCCTACCGATTTGCTTCCAATGGTTATCGCCCTCAATGCAATCGCAGATGGTCACTCTTTAGTTACTGAAAATGTCTTTGAATCACGTTTCATGTTCGTGAATGAACTCAGCCGTTTAGGCGCACAAGTGAGCGTAGATGGCCATCACGCCTCAATAACAGGCGTAGAAGAGCTATCTGGCGCACCTGTTGAGGCCCACGATATCCGCGCCGGCGCAGGATTGATTCTGGCCGCATTAGTTGCAGAAGGTGAAACGACTGTAGATCAGGCTTTCCACGTCGACCGTGGATATCCAAACTTTGCCGAACAGCTGCAAAGCCTCGGCGCTCAAGTCACCCGCGAATAGAAGTTAGTTAATTGACTCCGTAAGGATTGAAACTCGGTTGTTTGCAACTGATAGAAAACCACCAGAGACGTTGAACTCTGTTGCTTCTCCGTTAGTGCCATTAATTACAACCTTACCGTCGACAAGTACTCCAAAAAGCGGTGAGTGATCGGTGAGAACACCGATATCACCCTCGACTGTGCGGGCAGAAACTGATGTTGCTTCGCCCGACCAGACGCGCGCCGTTGGAGATACTAATTCGACTTTAAGTGTCATGATCGATTACTTTGCCAAGCTTGCTGCTAGTTCAGCTGCATTGCGCTCTACATCTGCAAGACCACCGCACATGAAGAATGCCTGCTCTGGAATGTGATCGTACTTTCCATCTGCAAGTGCTTCGAATGCTTCGATTGTCTCTGAAAGTGGAACGAATGATCCGTCGATTCCTGTAAACACCTTCGCAACGAATGTGTTCTGTGACAAGAAGCGCTGGATACGACGTGCGCGACCTACGAGTACGCGGTCATCTTCTGACAATTCATCGATACCGAGAATTGCAATGATGTCCTGTAGATCCTTGTAGCGCTGCAGAATCTGCTTGATGCGGTTAGCAACACGGAAGTGGTGCTCACCGATGTAGCGTGGATCCAAGATGCGTGAAGTTGAGTCAAGTGGATCCACAGCTGGGTAGATACCAAGCTCTGAAATCGGACGAGACAACACTGTTGTTGCATCTAAGTGCGCGAAAGTAGTGTGTGGAGCTGGGTCAGTAATATCGTCAGCAGGGACGTAAATCGCCTGCATAGATGTAATTGAGTGACCACGTGTAGATGTGATGCGCTCTTGTAGCTGACCCATTTCATCAGCCAGTGTTGGCTGGTAACCCACAGCAGATGGCATACGGCCTAGAAGTGTTGAAACCTCAGAACCTGCCTGTGTGAAACGGAAAATGTTATCGATGAACAGAAGTACGTCCTGCTTTTGAACATCGCGGAAGTACTCAGCCATTGTTAGCGCTGACAAAGCAACACGTAGACGCGTGCCAGGTGGTTCATCCATCTGACCGAACACTAACGCGGTCTTGTTAATAACACCGGTCTCGGTCATTTCAAGGAACAAGTCGTTACCTTCACGAGTACGCTCACCAACACCGGCGAATACAGATACACCACCGAAGTTTTCAGCTACACGGTAAATCATTTCCTGAATCAAAACTGTCTTACCTACACCTGCACCACCGAATAGACCGATCTTTCCACCCTTTACGTAAGGTGTAAGTAGATCGATAACCTTAATTCCGGTTTCAAACATCTCAGTTTTTGATTCCAACTGATCAAATGCTGGTGCATCGCGGTGAATTGGCCAACGCTCTTTGATGTCGAGAGATGAGGTTGGTACATCGAGTGACTCACCAAGTGTGTTGAACACATGGCCTTTTGTCACATCACCAACAGGAACTGAGATCGGTGTCCCTGTATCTGAAACTTCTGCGCCACGGACCATACCGTCGGTTGGCTGCATCGAGATTGCACGCACGAGGTTATCGCCAATGTGTTGAGCAACCTCGAGTGTCAGGGTACGAGTAGTACCTGACATGGTTGTCTCTACATGTAGCGCGTTAAAGATCGCTGGCATTGAATCCGCGGGGAATTCAATATCCACCACCGGTCCGATTACGCGAGCTACGCGGCCCTTTTTTGAGTTCGACATCATTCACTCCCTGCACTAGCTGAGGCCAACGCGTCTGCGCCGCCAACAATTTCACTGATCTCTTGTGTAATTTCGGCCTGACGAGCCGCGTTCGCAAGTCGCGTTAGCGACTTGATTAAATCATCAGCATTGTCAGTTGCTGACTTCATAGCGCGACGGCGAGCTGCATGCTCTGAAGCTGCAGATTGCAACATCGCGTTAAATACTCGAGCCTCAATGTATCGAGGTAGCAATGCATCAAGCACCACACCTGCATTAGGTTCGAATTCATACATAGGAAGCAAACCAGCAGGTGCTGGTGCATCACTTTCTACAACTTCCAGAGGAAGCATGCGCTTTGCCATTGCATTTTGGATAAGCATTGACTTGAACTCTGTAAAGACGATGTGAATTTCATCTACGCCATCTGCTTCAGTTTGTGCATCAGCGATGAAAGCCTTAATCAATGCGCCAGCAACTTCCTTCGCATCTTCATATGTTGGATTATCTGAAAAGCCTGTCCACTGTCCTGCAATCTGACGATCACGGAACTTGTAGTAACCAACAGCTTTACGACCAACTAGGTACGGCTTAACTTCAAGACCGCGCTCACGTAGAAGGGCTGCAAGTTGCTCCCCTTCCTTGATCGCGTTGTTTGAATAAGCGCCAGCCATTCCGCGGTCTGCCGAAATAATCAAAATCGCTGCGCGAATTGGTCTTTCAGAAGATGTCGTTAATGGGTGGTTTGTTGAAGAGTAAGTGGCAACTGCAGATACCGCACGGGTCAACTCATTGGCATAAGGAGTTGAAGCTGCGACTCGTTGCTGCGCCTTAACGATACGAGAAGCAGAGATTAACTCCATTGCTTTCGTAATCTTTTTGGTCGCTTTAACGGATCGCATCCGTCGGCGATATATGCGAAGTTGGGCACCCATGGGTTACTTCTTCACCGCCGGAGGAACAAACTTAGTGATCTGCTCTGCCTCTTCCCCATCTAGGGCTTCAGCTGGAGCTTCATTAAGAGCATGTGATGCAGATGATTTGAACTGCTTCTTAAATGAAGCAACCGCTTCCTCCATCTTTGCAATGGTGTCATCATCTAGCTGCTTAGTCTCAGAGATAACAGCGTTAATCTCTTTGCGTTCGCGAGCGATAAAGTCGAGAAGCTCTGCTTCGAAGCGACGGATATCTGCAACTGCAACATCATCAAGCTTTCCAGTCGTACCGGCCCAGATTGAAACAATCTGACGCTCCAATGAGTACGGTGAGTACTGACCTTGCTTGAGAAGTTCAACCATACGTGCACCGCGCTCAAGCTGAGCCTTTGATGCAGCATCAAGATCTGAACCGAAAGCAGCGAAAGCTTCAAGTTCACGGTACTGAGCTAGGTCAAGACGTAGACGACCAGCGATCTTCTTCATCGCCTTTGTCTGCGCAGAGCTACCAACACGAGAAACAGAAACACCTACGTTGATCGCTGGGCGAACACCGGCGTTAAACAAATCTGTTTCGAAGAAGCACTGACCATCAGTAATAGAAATTACGTTTGTAGGAATAAACGCAGAAACGTCATTTCCCTTTGTTTCGATGATTGGCAAACCGGTCATTGAACCGCCACCTAATTCATCGGAAAGCTTTGCGCAACGCTCTAGCAAACGTGAGTGTAAGTAGAAAACATCGCCTGGATACGCTTCGCGGCCTGGTGGACGACGAAGTAGAAGTGAGACTGAACGGTAAGCCTCAGCTTGCTTTGATAAATCATCAAACACGATAAGTACGTGCTCGCCCTTGTACATCCAGTGCTGACCAATTGCAGAACCGGTGTATGGAGCTAGGTACTTGAAACCTGCTGGATCTGATGCAGGTGAAGCAACGATTGTTGTGTACTCCATTGCGCCAGCTTCTTCGAGTGCGCCCTTAACAGCTGCAATCGTTGAACCCTTCTGACCAATAGCTACATAAATACACTTAACCTGCTTCTTCTTATCGCCAGATTTCCAGTTTTCCTTCTGGTTAATAATTGTGTCTACAGCAACCGCTGTCTTACCTGTCTGACGGTCACCAATGATCAACTGGCGCTGTCCGCGACCAATCGCTGTCATCGCATCGATCGCCTTGATACCAGTTGCAAGTGGCTCCTTAACAGGTTGGCGCTGAACTACAGAGGGAGCCTGTAGTTCAAGTGCACGACGTGCTTCAGATTTGATCTCACCCTTGCCATCAATTGGATTTCCAAGTGCATCAACGACGCGACCTAGGAAACCGTCGCCAACTGGTACAGAGAGAATTTCACCAGTACGACGAACAGATGTTCCTTCTTCAATTCCTGTTGTGCTGCCCAAAATAACTGTTCCGATTTCGCGAACATCTAGGTTGAGTGCAAGACCTAGCGTGCCGTTAGCAAATTGCAATAGCTCATTTGCCATTGTCGAAGGCAAACCTTCAACGCGTGCAATGCCATCGCCTGCCTGGCTTACTGTTCCTACCTCGTCGCGAGCCGCAACGCCTGGATCGTATGACTTAACGAAGTTCGCTAAGGCACCCTGAATCTCTTCAGGATTGATCTTTAGGTCTGCCATGTGTTTCTCCCTTTATTTGCTTCCAGCAAGAGCGCGTGCGGCTCCAG
>Ga0209770_10000701_pt1 | contig 17994 bp, 23 predicted proteins | sample LauGreSu1BDMLBDD_2_FD_187572 | JGI IMG/M metagenome (GOLD analysis project Ga0209770, IMG submission 187572) | Freshwater lake microbial communities from Lake Michigan, USA - Su13.BD.MLB.DD (SPAdes) (version 2) | ecosystem: Environmental > Aquatic > Freshwater > Lake | place: Lake Michigan, USA...
TACTTCTTAATATATTATATTCACTTAACACTCACCTTCTCTAACAAATCTAATGACGTTCCTAACATCTCTATCATATGCTCACGGTAATACACTTCCTTCATCAACGAACCTGACACTAACACGCTATTAAATACCCCTATAATGGTCTAAACACCCTACGCATATTATCTATAGTATGGACTTAAGTACAACAAATGCATTCATCAGTCAAAAACGATCTGGGAAATTATCTATTTTTACATTTAACACCAGCAATGAGTATGAGATGCCAATTACGCTATTGACATCTGATATAATACAGTTCCAGAATGCTCTTACATTCTCTTCTAAGCTTATTGAATACGAGAAGTCGTTATCTGATGAATATATAAAGGGTACTATTTTTACAGATTATATTAAGAATCTAGAGGAAAGACATTCAAGTGAGCTGATAAATCTTGAAAAATCCCAGACTTCAGAAATTACATCAAGGCTCTCGAGTATTATGCAGACATTGTCTGATAAGGAACTGCATTATTCAGAAGAGATTCGACAGTTAAAATCTGAATATGAACAACAAATAAAAACCTTAAAGAAGGAGAAACAGAAGCTGGAAGATGATACTACTGCTACAAAAACTGATATAGAGGGTAAGTTTGAAAAGGAGATTAAAATATTAAGAACCCATCTATCCAATAAAGAGGCTGAATTTCAGATTGCTTCGAAGAATGATACACTTATTAGGGAACAATGTCACAAGGAATCAGAAAAAATGATTAAGATCATTGAGGCTAAACATACACAGACAATAGAGGCACTCCGCGAATCATATGAGATGTCAATGAAATTAAAGGATGAATCTGTTGAGCAGAGAGAGGCTCGCATTTCTCTACGTGAGAATGAATTTGAGAAAAAGCAACTGAGGAATGCAAATTCTTCGCTGAAAGGTCAGGATGGTGAGAATTCATTTAATGAAATTGTGGAACTCAAGACTAAGTGGAAGTTAACAGATACATCTAAAATCGCACATAATTGTGATTTTTCTTCTAATATCCATAATACAAGTGTTCTTTTTGAAGTAAAAAAGTATGGAGATACTGTTGGCTCTTCACAAACTACAAAGTTCTTAAGAGATATGAAAGAGCACCCTGAAGTTCAGGTTGGTATTTTTATTTCCAATCAATCTGGAATTGCAAATAAAGAGAATCCAATTTCAATCGAGTGGATAAATAATTCTCAATGTGCAGTATATATCCAGCGTTTTAATAATCTGGATATCGATGCTACTCTGGCATTATTAGATGATTTAATCAAAACAGTTGGAATGTATAATAAACTAATTAGTTCTAATGATTTAGAATCAAAGCAACATGAATTACAAACTGGTATTGAAAAGGCCAGGGTATATATCGAAAGATATATAACCTCGTCTAGTGAATTAATCAGATCAGTTACAAATGACAAAAAACGTCATTTACAGATGGTTGAACAGACATATTCATCTACTCTTTCTTCTTTAAAATCACAAGGTGATATGATTAGAACGGCACTTGAAATTATGACTGGTGAATATATTGAAGATACAAACGTGGATGAATCATTGGTAGCTGAAATAAGTGATCTTAAGAAACCTATGAAGAAAAAGAAATAAAGTCATATTAGATGAAGGTATATAATATACTTATTATCATAATAATATTGTCAATAGTAATATTACATCAAATATCATATAATAGGCCATTTCCAGAAACAAGAGTAATAAACTTAGATAGATCATATGATAGATTATTAGCAACATCCCTACAATTGTTTATTAATTGTGTGAAATTCAAGAGGCATAGTGCTGTAGATGGTAAAAAATACGAATACAGTGATTCTGAATTAAAAATGTTCACAGGCATCTTAAATGACCCGAAAATAAATGAAAAGAAGAAAAGAAATGTAATGGCTTGTGCATTGAGTCATATTCAAGTCTGGAATAATAATGTTAATAATGGCCCTCTTTTAATTTTTGAAGATGATATAATAATTTACCCTGGAATAAAGGGCAATGTGAATACGACAATTAGTATTGTGAATAATTTAGATCCAGACTGGCATTTAATATGGGTTTCAGGTGAAGATCCCGGTAATAAAGAAATAGTTGCCACTTTCGGTAGTCATAATATATATAGAATGAATCCACCAGAATATATTGGGCAAGGGACAGTTGGTTATATACTAAGTGAACGTGGGTTAAAATACTTCTTGAATAAAATTAATACCAATGGTTGTCCTGGGGCCATTGATTATGTTATGATAAAAAATCTTGATATAAATCATTCATATGGTATGTATAAATCACTAGTAGGTTCAGGATTATTTAAAAGTACTATTTAATTTCCTGTCATTGTTCTACCCATCTTCTTAGATATCCTACTTTTCAGACCCATCATCTGAGCCTGAGCTGCAACTTGTGTCTCAGGGCATCCAGCTTTTTCTCTTGCTACCCATGCATATGTATGCCCTTCAACTTCAATCCACTGTTTTAAATTTTCCTTTGTAAGAAAATGTGACGGCTGTAATCCAGCTGCCTCATTTTCTTTCCTTTTGGCCTCAACTGCATTTTTCTGAAACTCCTTCATTTCCTTGGGATCTCTGAAATTGTTTGTCTTCTCATTAAGAGTTACAATTATATCCTTGACCTCGTCCACTGTCACTTGTACCTCTTCTTTTATCTCGACAAACTCATTTACTGGCATTTTAGACTTCTTAGAAGGCTTCTTCCTTGGTTCCTGAACAACCTGCTTTACACTTGGAACAGCAGCTTGAAACTTTGTCTGAAAATATGCATATTCATCACGCATTATTTCTTCAAGACGCATATGTAAATTCTTGAATCCATACTTTGCAACCAATGCATAAATATCTGTATCCATATAATTTAGTATCATAAAGATGCTTTAGATAAACACTAAAAATTGAAGTTGATACCACAGTATTTTTAGGTTAAAAGCAGATGACACTCGAAACAAAAGACTATCTTAATTTCAATATAATCAATGACGAGGGAGAATGTATTAAAATGATTCAAGGTGTAGAAAAGATTGTCCCAGCTTTACCTGGTGATAAGGTAAGTCAAGATGGAGAACTTCTTAAGAGAATAAGTCACCCACCCATTATTGGTATTCTGTATGTAAATAGTAAGGTCAAGTATGGTATTACATCAAAAGGAAAACCTATCTATCTCTTTGAACCTTATAATAAAGCATATCCGCTTATGATAGTTGGATCTAGTGAGAAAGGGGCTACAAGCAACATGATCGCCATTGTAACATTTGAGGCATGGGATAAAGGATCCAAGTTTCCAAGGGGAGGCCTCCAAAAAATCCTTGGACCATGTGGTAACCATGCTGTGGAAAGAGAAATGCTCTTGCTACGCTATTCTCCATGGTCATATCCTAAGAAGGTTGAAATTTCACAGAGTTACAAGGAACAGCTTGAAAGAAGACCTCTGATTAAGGGTTACACATTTAACATTGACCCCCCAGGATGTGAAGATGTGGATGATGTTGTAACAATGCAACGTATTTCAGATTCTAAGTGGATTCTAACAATTAGTATCACAGATGTTGCAACTGCAATTGAAGATGGCTCTAGTCTAGATATATACGCAAGAAAGGTTGGACAGTCATTATATCCTGAAGGACAGGAACCTAAGCACATGCTTCCTCCATCTATAAGCACAAAGGAGCTTTCACTTGTAAAAGGTGCATACCGAAATGCTATTTCACTAGCAATTACATGGTCCCCTGAAGGTATAGAATCCCAGTCATGGGTATGTTCTAAGGTTGCAGTGGATGATGCTTACAGTTATAAGGAGGCTCAGGTTGAAACGATGGAGGAATTCCAGGTTCTTAAGAAAATTGTAAATGAACTAGCTGGGACTGAGAGGTCGACATCAGAGGAATGGGTTGAGACACTTATGATTCACTATAATTCAGAGGCAGGTAAGCTAATCAAGTCTAATTCCATGGGTATCTTGAGACACCATTCAGAACCAGATATGGAAAAACTAAATTCTCTAGTGGCAATTGATGAATCCTTGGCAAAGATGGCTTATGCTTCTGCTACTTATGTGCCATGGGATACTCCTGGTAAACATTGGGGCCTTAAGCTAGAAGATTATGCGCACGCCTCATCACCACTTCGTAGGTATGCAGATCTCTACAATCAAAGGTGTATGCTTATAGCATTAAAGAATACGGGTGGGCAAGTTCAATCTTCAAAGTCACTCTGTAGAACACTTAATATCTTACAGAAATCTGCAAAGTCATTTGAGAGAGATGAATTCTTCATTAATACATTGGCATCTAGTAAAGCCCCAGTAGTGCCTGGTATTATTACAGAAATTAATATGGATAAACAATTCATAAAACTCTTTGTAAAAGACTGGAATCGGATTGTTAGAATCAAGACTAAGATTGTGCTCGATTTTGATAAGTTTTGGCTAGAAAAAAAGGATGGGCAAACATTTCCTATAGATGTTAAACAAGAAGTTAAGTTATCATATCATATTAATTACGAGAAGGCTCAATGGAAGGATAAGATTGTATTTAATGTGAATTACAAGTGAAGATACAAGCTATCCTGAATGACAGCTTCTCTTACGAGGAGTTGATTCGCATCCTTAAATTTATCTAAGACATCAGTGTGCTCACAGAATGATGCCATAGATCTCCACTCATCAAGCATATTTTGTAACTTTAAGACAGACCTAATCAAGTTACCCTCATAGACTTGGTAATTTGCACAAATCCTAGCTACTGTCTCACCATTCATCCAATCCCAAAGGGGTGCAACCCAGGTTGTCCCCATTTTCCACGGTGATTCTGAAGACTTATTTTGATTTTCTGCCCCTCGAACAGAATCCCAGATATCACTCATATCATATAGTGTATCTTTTACAATCTGAGGGATTACAAGTTCTCTCAAAGGAGCCTCATTATCCTTTTTTCCATCGACTATACATCCTGCTAAGACAGCGAGAAGTTCCATAGGTTCCAGTTTCTTAGAATTATCAGAAAGATAGAATTGGGAAATAAGAAGAGAATCGCATTCATTTAACTCCGTTGCAAGAACACCCTTCGTTGTCAGAGATTCCTTTGTATGGGATTTTGCATTCTCCATTGGCTTCAAATAATCAAGTGACTCTAGAACTCGAATCTTATTTTCAACGGTTGTAGAAGTATCAAGTAAGAATTCAATTGACTCCTTATTCTTCTGAATCTTCATATTATTAAGTTGGATTTCTGCGAAAGCTTGCAATGCATTCTCCCATTTCATGCCTCTATGCTCATCCTTCCACTTATTCAATTGAAGTTCAGCCTTCTTCTTCTTTGCATTCGTCAGATGTGTCAACTGAGTCTCAAGATCTACCTTCTGTTGAACTGCTTCCATCTCATCATCTGATAATATAAGCTGGCTATTTCGAGCTTTTAGAGAGTTCTGACTTTTTTCCAAGTCGTCAATCTGAACCTGCCTTTGTCTACGCCAATAAGATTTCTCCATAATATCTAACCAGGTGCGATTCCCTGAATGTAATGTCTTCAAAATGAAATCATAATCAAACTCCATCCTAGAAGTCACCTCTGCCCTCCCACCACACATCATTAATCTCATCTCAGAAGGCTCAATTGGATTTCTGTCAGGCAAGTAAATGACAGTCCCCATGGTATCCAGGCCACGCCTTCCAGCACGCCCTGCCATCTGAAGATATTCGGCAGTGCTGAGAACACGCATATCTCCCTTCAGGTCATCATACTTCTTGACTCCCACAAACACAGCAGTCTTAGTTGGCATATTGATTCCTACTGCAAATGTCTCGGTAGCAAAGAGAACCTTAATAAATCCCTTTGAAAACAGAATCTCTATAATCTCCTTGAGCATTGGAACCAGGCCACTGTGATGATATGCAATACCCTTATCTAGTAAAGCCCTGAGAGAATGGTATTGAGGAAGTTTCTCCAGGCTCTCCTTATGATTTCTCAAGTGAAAGTTCCAAATATGATTTACATCCGATTTCTCTGAACTAGTAATCAAGGTGCTTTCGACCTTCTGAGCATATTTCTCACAATCCTTCCTGGAAAGGACAAAGAAGAGAGCTGGTAAGAGTTCCTTAGATTCAAGGGTCACTATGAGATCATTCATCTGATGAAGGAATGAAGTGGGCCTTGTTTTCCCCTCAATTGGGCCCTCCTGGCCTCCTGCCCTGGCAGCCTTCACCTTCTGCTGAAACTTATCATGAGCCTTCTCCTGCCCCAACCTCCAACTTAGCCAATCTCTGTAGACTCCATCATTATAACTATTCTTAGAATCCATCAAGGTATGGAATTTCTGTTGATACCAAAGTGTGTGAGTCAAGGGAACAATGCGGTATTCGGTGCTAATCAAGTTAATGGGCCTCTGCTTGAGCTCACCTAACCACTCAGCAAAGTATTCTGGATGGTCCAGAGTTGCAGAAAGCATAATCATCTTTACCTCAGGAGGCAAGAGAATCATAATCTCCTCCCAGACATGGCCTCGATCTCTATCATTGATATAGTGACACTCATCAAAGATTACTGCATCAAGATTCTCACAAGAAATCTCTGCAGTTAATCCAATCGACTTGGTGGTAGAGTCTTTCTTGAAGAGGAGGTTCCTGAGAATCTCGGTAGTCATGATTACAACATTGGCATTAGGACAGAACTTAATATCTCCTGTCATGATTCCAACAGAACCAAATTGTTTCTTGAGGTCATTAAATTTCTGATTCGACAGTGACTTAATTGGGGTTGTATAGAAGACACGTTTACCTTTCCTTAATGAGTAAGCAATCTGAACCTCACCAACCAGAGTCTTTCCAGAACCTGTTTTTGCTGTAACCAAGACATTTTCTTCATTGCAAATGGCCTTCATGGCATGTTGCTGAAAGGGGTCTAGGGGGAACTCGTAGATAATAGGTGGATCCTGAGGCATCTCAGAAGGACCCTGCTTAACATCTGCAATTTTAAGGAATGTGGACATTGTACTTATTTTAGTAAGTGGGGGTATTTCAATTTTTCGAGTAGGAATATAAACCATATTATATATTATAAGAAAGATGATAGTAATTCCACCCACAGTTGAATTCGAGGAATATTTCACTAAGTTTGCAAAACAAGCTTGGACAAAATATATGTTGAAAGAACCAGATACTGAAGATGAAATGAAAAAATACCACAAGACTCTATGTGTCTCATGTGATATGGAATTACAGAGTCAAACAGTTTCTGTAAAACTCCATTACAGATATATAAGGAGTATACTTTATTGCTTTGTGGAAGAAGTATAAAAGCTTTATATTAAATATTAATATGAAGATTGCACTTGTTCTAAGAGGGCATTATAGAAGCTTTGACAAAACACATATAACGTGGGATAATGTTTTAAAAGGGTTAGACTATGATTGTTATTTTCATACATGGGATCTACAAGATTCTACTACACCAACGTGGAATCGTGGTGAAAAGTATAAATTTGAATTATATCCTCGAAATATAGAATTGCTTAAGAAATATGATAGTAATATTGTAATTGAACATCAGGAGTTTACTAATTCCGATATATCAAATATATACATGAGTAATTCCCCCTATAAAACATACCTATATAGATATACATCATTAAAAGATACTCTAAATAGAATACCATATGACAAATATGATATAGTTATAGTTGGAAGGTATGACTTACTCTTAAATGAAAAGCGTATTAATTTCGGTAATTTAAATATATCAGATGATGAAATACTAATAGGTGCTACAAGGGATGAAGATTACTATAAGGCGTTAAGAGGTACCAGATTTACTTTTTGCATTTAAGCCGAAAAATATTCCGTTCTTCGAAATAAATCCATATGATCATGAATCAGAATTTAAAAATGGAGAAGAACCCTTTACAAATTTCTTATTTAATAATTTTAAGAAAGTTTCAATCAAATGGACATACGGATCAGATTTTTCTATAAAAAGATGAGTTAACAATATTTCCCCCAAACCATTCCTCTACCAGGTGCTAAATCTCGTCTACCCAATTCAATAATCTTATTATCTCTAATATATTCATTCCATATCTGCGTTGGTCCAAGAGTATATGGTTGTTCCCAACCATTAGTAAATACTACATCATCTACAATAACAAGTGTATCTTTTGTTGATAATTCCCTACAATTATCTAAATCGGCCTTTACTACATTGTAATCGTGACCACCATCAATAAATATAACATCAAATTTAGTTTCCTTATTATTCATTATAAATTCTGGGATCCTTTGAGTACTATCACCAATTATCAATTTATGTCTATTAGGGTAAGTAGAATTAATGTATTCTTCAGAAATCTTGCAGTAAGCATAAGCCCCTAGATCAAATGATATCATTCTAAGTGATGGATTATTTCTTAAAAAATTATCAGATGAATGTCCTGCATTAAAACCAATTTCTAATAGATTAATATTTGGCGATGATGTTAATTCTTTTAATAATACAACTTGTTCTGGAAGCTGATCACTAAATCCCTCCTGAAAATTGTGGAAATTATTGAGATTTAGATAAGAGATTAATGGCATTCTTTCTACTAAGACTTCTGATCCAGAGATATTCTCATTACTAGTCCAATCAAATTTAGTGAGGGAATCATTAAAAGATAAGATATGATTATATACATTCCAAATAGCATTGACTTTATTATTCTCTAGACACTGATATGTTCCATTTCCCCAGGGTGTTACTATAATATTATTTTTATCAAAAACTATAAAATTAGATCCCCAAGAATATGTTTTACCAAGAATAAATGATAGCATATAGTGTATAATAGATTATCACGTGGTTCATTACAACGCGTATGCCGGATTTCATAATATGGTTAAAGAATGATGACTTAAATAACTCATTATATGAATGTATGGATAGTAACCCTTTGGTCCAGTAGCTCAGTTGGTAGAGCGTGGTGCTTATAGATTCATCTATGATTAATGCACTATTACATTGTAACGCCAAAGTCTCTAGAATTCTATTCTAGATTCTGCGACGTTTCACAAGGAAACGCCAAAGTCGCGGGTTCGACCCCCGCCTGGACCATCTTATATGTGTAACTTTTACACTTTTAAGATGATTTCTTCTTAGCCTTCAGATCTAAGGAACTCACAGTTCCCTCCTTCACTGGTAAAACAAGTTCACCAATATGAGACTTGAAATCAATTGTAGTCCTAGTAGCCGGACCTCCATTCACCCATGCAGTCATTAACTCTTGAACTTCACTATAAGGATAAGATTCAATTGGAATACCAACCTCGGGCAACTTCTTTAGTAAGGTAATCGTTTCCTTGAGCCTTTCACCCTTTGACTTCTCTGGCATTCTGCTTGTATTTTGCTATAGTATTTAAATGAGCGGATTCGATAATTTCTTGTGGCAACCATACTTTTTTTTCATTCACATATGCACAATATAAACTTCTCGACTCCATATTTTCTGGTAAGCCAATAATTCTATTGCTTGATTCAATACCTCCATCTAGTCCAACGGAATTACATGAACACATTTTAAAATCGTTATTTGTTTTGCTCTCAACTGTATCCTTGCAAAGTTTACAGTAAATAGCATGTCTCACTTGAATATATTTAAGGCCACCATGTATTAATTCTGGCATTATTGTATTATGCAATTTAAAATTTAGGCATCAATTTTACAATACTAGAGTCTAAACAATTCCATCTTATTATAAAGAGATGTGTGGAATTTATTGTCGCATCGGTTCCAACAGAGATCCTGCTAATCCGCTGATGTGGGTAAAGCAACTAGAGGCTCGAGGACCAGAAGGAACTAAGATTGTCGATGTTACAGAAAAAGTTACACTTGGATTTACTAGACTCGCAATCAATGGACTAACAACGGCTGGGATGCAACCTTTTAAAAGAGGTCCTGTTACTTGGATTTGCAATGGTGAAATTTACAATTCTAAGGAGATTGAGGAATCTCTTGGTCTGGAGAATACTGGTTCTGACTGCGAATGTATTGGTCCTCTTTACTTGAGACACCGCGATGATCTGATTAGTTTCGTCAGAGCATTAGACGGTGTCTTCGCTATTGCACTCTATGATTCTGAGCGTGATAGGCTAATTGTAACAAGGGATCCCTTTGGTGTAAGACCTCTCTTCACTGGATATAGGCCAAATATGTCAACCAGCCTTGCTAGTGTTAATAATCTAGCAGTCCCCTTCTTACGAGGAACCTTCGACACATTTGTATTTGCATCAGAGCTAAAAGCTCTAGTTCCTTATTTCGAACATGTAAGTAATTTCCCCCCTGGCTCCATTCAGGCATATGATGTTAATACTATGAGTGTTGTAGCTGACCTCAGATATCACTGTGTAAACTGGATTACGAATCCCCAATTTAAGACAATGGATGGATTCACCGATGCCACAATTGCGATTCGATATGCTCTAGAGGAGGCTGTTAGAAAGAGACTTTTGACTGAGAGACCAATTGCATGTTTACTGAGTGGTGGACTAGATAGTAGTTTAATTGCATCACTCCTTCAAACAAATCTGAGACAGCTTGGACTTCCATCTCTGAAAACATTTTCCATTGGATTCGAGGGGTCTTCAGATTTGGCATATGCAAAGATTGTTTCAGATTGGATTGGGTCAGATCACACTGAAATCAAGATGACTCCAGATGAATTCTTTGCAGCCATTCCAACTGTAATAAAGGCAATCGAGTCATATGATACAACTACAGTAAGAGCAAGCACTGGGAATTATTTGGTAGCTAAGAAAATTAGGGAGCTAACTGATTGTAAGGTGGTATTCAATGGTGATGGTTCAGATGAGCTGTTCGGTGGCTACTTGTATTTTAATAATGCTCCAAGTGATGCAGCCTTTCAAATGGAAACTGAGAGATTATTATCAGAAATGCACAACTTTGATGTTCTACGCAGTGACAGATCTATCAGCTCCAATGGCCTAGAAGCTCGCACTCCATTTCTAGATAAGCAATTTGTTGCAGTTGTTCGTAGTATTCACCCTAGTCTCTTGAGACCAGTCAGAGGTAAGCAAGTTGAGAAATATATTCTACGTGCAGCCTTCGATGATGGGGTTACCTTGCCTCCAGAGGTCCTGTGGAGACGCAAGGAGGCATTCAGTGATGGTGTATCTACTCCTGAGAAAGCCTGGTTCCAGGAAATCCAGGAGCGTGTAAAGTCAATTGTTCCAAAGGATTGGCTAGAAAAGTCTATTCTGAGTTACTCAAATCACTTAACCCCTAGAACTGAAGAGGAATACTATTACCGCTATTTATTCACAACTGCATATGGATTATCTGCTATTAAGGTAACGGTTCCCTACCGATGGATGCCCCTTTGGTCCCCTGAGACAACTGATCCAAGCGCAAGAACACTTCAGATGTATAATGAGACCTCAGACACGGAGTAATAAATTTGAAGGGTGTGAGCTACTATGATAAGTAACCATGAATACTTGTATATCAAGAAGAGCTTGTGCGGATCGGGATGATTTCAGATTAATAAATGACAAGGGTGAAATTGGAAAACATGTTTGGACAGAATATAGATGTCCAAACGTGGTTTCTGGAGAGAATATGATATGCCAGGGGTGTTCATATAAGATTGACAATTACAAATACCAGGCGAATCAAAAGTGTGACCATGGAATTGTAGGTGGACCGTATCCTTCAAGTAGTAAGCTTTATGGTTCTGCATTTTATCTGAAAGAAGTGCAAAAGGGATGGTTTCCAAAAAAGGAGGATGAAATTAGGGCTAAGGAGGCAGTTGATAATGCATGTATGGGAAGAAAGAAGGCTGTAAAAACGGAATTAGTGGAGCCAGTTGAGCCAATAGTAGAAACAGCAAAGCCAGTTGTAGAAACAGCAAAGCCTGTAGTTGAAACAGCAAAGCCTGTAGTTGAAACAGCAAAGCCAAAGCGAAAGTATACCAAGAAATCTCCTGGTGAAACAAAGTCTAGAAAGAAGAAGGAAGAGATTGCACTACCTATACCCCCTCCTGTCGAGGAGAGTAATGAAGAGCCTAAATTCATTGAAACTACTGAGCCAGCAATTAGCATAACCGATGTGATTGTAGTAAAGGTAAAAAAGATAAAATGCCAAGGGAAAGATTATTATCACGATTCTCTTTCAGGAAAGCTCTATGGAATCTCAGTGAATGGGGTAGGTGCTTATAAGGGGCGTTACAATCAGGAAACTGAAACTCTAGATACAACCTTTCCTGATTCAGATTGCGAGTAGTTAAACGATAATTACCAATATATTTTAATGATCACTATAGCCAAGGTAACTGTAGGAGTTTTTATAGGAAATATTCTAACTCTCTGTCTACTAATAGCAATGGAGCCATATATAAAAGTGGAAAGGAAAGTGGTGACAAGTTTTTTTAAACGTTAATGCTAAAAGAAGGCGAGTAGGCTACCAGTTTTTAAAATAAAGCCTTGAGTCATTTCATCAAATTTATCATGAATATAAATAATTTTCCTTGTTTCTAGTTCTGGATTACATTTATTATTAAGAAATACAACAAAGCAATTATAATCTCCTCGCAATTCCTTTATATTTTCAATTGCTAAAGAAGAATCTATAATAACCATACTTTTATATGTATCATTACACATAAATTCCTCAATTACCTCAAGTTGATCGGTATGTTCATAAGCTATAAAATATTCACCCTGAAAAAGCATAAGGTTAATATAAGTTTTTTAATAATCATTTTTACACTGTGCTAAAATTGAATGATTACTTCTATCCATAAAATGTATGGAGGCAATCCTTAAAAGTGGAGCATCAGCTTTAATTGCATATAGCACACACTACTTTGCAACGAAGATATACAATTATGTTTGTGTGCCTGATGGTATTGTTGGATTCCTGAATGGACTTATTACTACTGGAAGCCCTGTATGCCAAACAGGAATTCAAATAATTTCCAATACTCAAGTGTCATATTCATCAATGATCATGATGGGTATCACACGGATTCTAGTTGATATTGTAGCTCCAGATTATAAGGCTGATAAAACGGAATAAATTCTGTGAATAATTTTTTATTTTGTTCTATTGGTTGATGAAACAGACCTTGATCTAGTAGGAGACATGGATCTTGATAAAGATTTGGTATAAGTTGCACTCCTAGATAATGTTTTTGTATTGGGTCTTGATGTAGGAATTGGTGAACGTGATCTAGTAAATGGTCTTGTAGTAGGAATACCTGTTTTAGTTATACTTCTACTTGGACTTCTAGTGAATGGCCTTGTTGTAGGAATACCTGTTTTACTAATACTTCTAGTTGGACTTTTGGTAAAGGGCCTTGTAGTAGGAATAGGTGATCTTGACCTAGTAAATGGCCTTGTAGTAGGAATACCTGATCTTGATCTTGTCCGAGAAACTGATGTTGTTCGAGAAACTGTCTTAGTAAAGGGCCTTGTAGTAGGAATAGGTGATCTTGACCTAGTAAATGGCCTTGTAGTAGGAATACCTGTTTTAGTTATACTTCTACTTGAACTTCTAGTGAATGGTCTTGTAGTAGGAATAGCTGTTTTACTAATACTTCTAGTTGGACTTCTGGTAAATGGTCTTGTAGTAGGAATAGGTGATCTTGACCTAGTAAATGGTCTTGTAGTAGGAATACCTGATCTTGATCTTGTCCGAGAAACTGAGGTTGTTCGAGAAACTGTCTTAGTAAAGGGCCTTGTAGTAGGAATAGCTGATTTAGACCTAGTAAATGGCCTTGTTGTAGGAATACCTGTTTTACTAATACTTCTAGTTGGACTCCTAGTGAATGGCCTTGTTGTTGGAATACCTGTTTTTGATCTAGTGGCTAACCTTGTTGTAGGGAATCCTGATCTTGACCTTGTTCGAGAAACGGAGGTTGTTCGGGAAACTGTCTTAGTAAATGGTCTTGTAGTAGGAATACCTGTTTTTGATCTAGTGGCTAACCTTGTTGTAGGGAATCCTGATCTTGACCTTGTTCGAGAAACGGAGGTTGTTCGGGAAACTGTCTTAGTAAATGGTCTTGTAGTAGGAATTCCTGTTTTCGATCTTGTTCGAGAAACCGAGGTTGTTCGAGAAACTGTCTTAGTAAATGGCATTGTTGTTGGGATTCCTGTTTTTGATCTTGTTAGAGTTGGTGATCTTGTCCTTGAAACTGTTATACTAGTAGTTCTAGTGGATAAGCGAGTTGTTGCAAAAGCAGATCGACTAGGAGTTCTAGTAACTGAGATAGTCTGAGTAATTGATTTTGTAAATGGCCTCGTTGTAGCAATTCCTGATTTTGATCCTGTTAAACTTGGAGACCTTGATCTAGAAACAGTTATACTAGTAGTTCTAGTGGATAAGCGAGTTGTTGCAAATGCAGATCGACTAGGAGTTCTAGTAACAGATATGGTCTGAGTGATTGATTTTGTGAATGGAAAGGTAGTTGGAATTCCAGAACGAGATATACTTGTAGTGGGCGATCTTGATCTAGAAACCGTTATACTAGTAGTTCTTGTAACAATCATGGTTGTAGGGATTGCTGATCTTGTTACAGAGACAGTTTGAGTTCTAAATACAGTAAATGTTCTAGTTATGGAAACAGTCCTTGAATTTGTTAATGAGAGGCTTGGTGTTTGTGTAGATGACCTAGTTACAAAATTACTAGTTGGTAAAGAAGACTTAGTAAAAGTAAGAAGTGTGGACGGGCTAAAACTATTTGTAACTGAAGGTGACACAATTAAAGTTGGTGAAACAGTTGAACTAATTGACGAGACAAGTAGTGGAATCTGAGAAGCAGTAAATGATAAGGGTGGAGTAGGAGTTGAATTAGATGTTCCAGTAGCGGTAGAAGTGGGGGTTGCGGTTGCAGTAGCTGTTGCACTTGCAGTAGCAGTGGCTGTAGCAGTAGCAGTGGCTGTAGCAGTAGCGGTTGCAGTTGCACTGGCTGTAGCAGTGGCAGTGGTAGAAGCAGTGGCAGTTGCACTTGCAGTAGCAGTGGCTGTAGCAGTGGCCGTTGCACTTGAAGTTGCTGTAGCAGAAGATGTGGGAGTTACAGATAACAATGGTGTATTAGTTATACTTGACAAGGGTGATACAGATATAATAGGACTAGGTGTATAAATCTGACTAGGAGATATTACACTTGAAACGGTAGGACTCTGGGTTAGTGAAGCTGTAGAAGATACACTGTTGCTTTGTGAATTAGATGTAAGTGAACTTGGAGAATATGATACTTCAGGGCTCGATGAAAGCGAAACAATACTTGCTGAAGTAGTTGGAGTTTTCAATGGGCTTATGGATTTTAAGATTGTAGGTGATAAATAAGATGAAGTAGTGTGAGTTATTGATACACTTGGAGAATAGGATTGAGATGGTGTTTGAGAACTTGATACAATTGGCGTGGGTGATAAAGTATACAATGGGCTAGATGATTGAATAACCGATAGAGATGAAAGTGGCGTTAAACTATTAGATACCAAACTTGTTCCAGTGTAACTGTGCAAAGGACTTTGAGATACAGATGCAATTGGAGTATAGGAAGGCATAGGCGAGTGGGAGTTTGATTCAGACGAAGTCTGAGATAGGGTATAGATTGATGTTCTAGATAAAGTAACCATTAGAGAAGGAGAGTATGAAGATGTAACAGTATTTAGATTTGTTCCAGTATAACTCTGTAAGGCAGTTTGAGATATACTTATACTAGAAGAATATGATTGAACTACAGAAGGACTTTGTGTAACAGATACTGAGAAACTTGGAATAGAACTTATACTACTTTCAAGTGTTTGCGTTACAGAACTACTTAGTGCACTAGAAGAAGATGGTGATACTGTAAATGTTGTAGATAAAGAACTTTGAGGTGAATTTGTAGCTGTAATACAAGAAGTAGGAGATTTTGATTCAAATGTGGAAGATGGATTCGGTGTAAAAGTTGTAAGAGTTGATGGTGATAGAGAATATGTAGGAGTTGAAGTTGGTTCAGGTGTATATGTTGAGGCTGAAGATAAAGAACCTGATATAGTTATTTCTGAAGAAGGCGTAACAGTCTTAATCATGGTCAAAGTAATACGAGGTGATCTAGAAGTTGAAATCGATCTACGAGAAGTATATGACATACTTGGAGATACTGAATTTGAAACAGTTTTAACAGGAGAACGTGATAAGGATGGATTTGGTGATTGAGTCTTAGTTATAATAGATGTTCTAGAATTTGACTGAGTAATAGTTAGAGAACCAGTTGAACTTACGGAACTCGATGGCGTTGTAGAACTCGAGGAAGTCTGAGAACTTGATGTAGTAGAAGAATCCGAGGGTCTTCCAGATTGACTGGCTGAAGAGCTTTGAGAAGGAGAGCTGGTGAAAGAAGCAGATGGAGCTGATGATACAGAGGAATACAATGATAGAGTTGGAAAGGATGCAGTCGGAGCCTGTGTTCTAGAATTTGTAAGAGTAGCAGTATATGTATTTGTAATAGTCTTTCTTATAAAGCTGTCTGTAGATGTTTGTGTAGAATACATAGATTGACTGGTAGTAATTGTTACTGATATAGTAACCAAGGGTGACTTTGTTAAAGAATGAGTTGTAACTTGAGTCTTAGATATTGCAGTTGTTCTAGTGATTGTAAATGTGCCAGGGATTGTAAAAGTAATCAAGGGACTTTTTGAAATACTAGTTGTGCCTGTGGAAGTCTTTGAATTAGAAGCACTCTTCGTATTTGTAGTTGTAGCAATCTGTGTCCTTGAAACCGACGAACTAGGTGTATTCCTAGAACTTTGTGACTGCGACCTTGAAGCTAGAGGGCTTCCTGAAGAAGATACAGTGATTGAACTAAAAGCTGATAAAGTTTGATTTAGAGAAGGATTGGGAACTCTAGATAATGTAGCTGAATGTGTGACTGAACCAGTAATAAGAGGACTTGATGACCTCGAGAAAGAAGGAGAAGGTGTAGAAGAAAGACTAAAAGTCCTACGAGGGGTAAATGAACTAGTTGCAGTAAGTGAAGAAGTCTTAGTATGTTGTATAGAGCTAGTTATTGTATATGAATCGCGTAGCACTGTAGGAGATGCCTTAGGATGCTTAGATGAACTTGCTGAAACCGTTGAAGTCTTACTCGAACTCCGAGAGGAAGTAAAGGTAGTAGTTCCAGAATTAGATTTTGATGAAAGAGAACTTGCACTAGATGTCTTAGAGTTTCTCAAGGAAGTTGTAAATGTCGTAGAGGCACTTGAAGTTTTAGTTTGTGCAATTGACTTTGTTGGTGTAGAGGAACCAGTGCTTGTCTTAGAAGAAGTAGATGTAGTAGTCGAAGATGGCGAAGCTAAAATTGTCTTAGTTCTGAGTGCAGTTAGAGTATTCGTTGCACTAGAAGAAGTTGATTTAGAAGGCCTTGTTGACATCGTTTGTGATCCACTTGAAGAGGATGTTTTTGAACCTGCTGTAGTCCTAGTATTTGTTGGACTAGAGCTTTGAGTTTTACTTTGTAAAGGTGAACTGCTGAAAGTAATCGTTGTTCTAGGTGATACAGATCTAGCAGAGGAAGCACTTGCAGTCTTAGAAGTCAATCCAGATACAGTAGGTTTGGGACTCTGAGATGAAGTTCTTGAAGATGAGGCAGTTCTTGTAGATGTCATGGTAGACGTAATCGTCTTTGTTGATGTAGAAGTAGGAGTTACTAGCCGTGTTGGGAAAGAACTCTTACTAGATGTTGTCGTTTTAGTAGATGTTTTTGAAGCCGTTGATGTGGGTGAATCAACAAACCCATTGATAGCTAGATATCTAGCATCCTGAGTAATAAGAGTTTCAGTATCAATTGGCTTCGTAGATGTAATGAAGGCAATTGATAATAATAAGAGTAGTATTCGCATACCTCTATCTAAAGTATATTTGGATTCATTTTTAGGCTTAGGCCAGTAAAAAAATTGAAGGCTTTAATTAAGTAATCTA
>Ga0209770_10000702_pt1 | contig 17990 bp, 30 predicted proteins | sample LauGreSu1BDMLBDD_2_FD_187572 | JGI IMG/M metagenome (GOLD analysis project Ga0209770, IMG submission 187572) | Freshwater lake microbial communities from Lake Michigan, USA - Su13.BD.MLB.DD (SPAdes) (version 2) | ecosystem: Environmental > Aquatic > Freshwater > Lake | place: Lake Michigan, USA...
TCTCTACGTATGGAGAGCATTACACGACCGATACTGATGAATCTATTCAGTGCTTCGATGCCTGGATCGCCATGGGTGATGCCACGCCGACTTTTCGTAACACCGCCATCAAGTACCTATGGCGATACGGAAAGAAGAGCGGAAACAATAAGAAGGATCTGATGAAGGCCCTTCACTACATCGTTCTCTGCCTTCACAATGATCATTACAAAGGTAAGCCATGAAGGTCTTCATCACTGGCGCGGCCGGTATGATCGGCTTTCATCTTGCTAAACGCCTCAACGAGGCCGGTCACGACGTCATGGGCGTAGACGACTACAATAGCTTCTACTACTCGTACGTCTTAAAGATGGATCGAGGTAAGATCATTAAGAAGCAAGGAGTCGGCGTATTAACAGGTGACTTCGTCGGCAGTCTCCATTATAAACCTGACGTCGTAGTGCATCTCGCCGCGCATGCCGCTGTTCGACACTCTTCGGAAAAGCCTATTCCGTATTTTGAGAACAACATCTGCAAGACTCAATCTCTGATACATCAGCTCGAGATGCAAAACGTCAAGAGAGTGATCTATGCTTCGACGTCATGCGTTCAGCATGGCCAGCCTCTTCCGTGGAAAGAATCTGATCGACCTGGTCATCAGAACAATCCGTACGGAATGTCGAAGCGAGTGAACGAGTGTCAGTTCATCGCTTCCACTATTCCAGTGGCTATCGGTCTTCGATTCTTCACTGCGTATGGACCATACGGCCGACCTGACATGGCTCTACACAAATTTACCGATGCCATGATGAGAGGTGAGAAGCTTATCGCCTACAACAACGGCAATATGAAGCGTGACTTTACCTATGTACAAGATGTCGTAGATGGTGTAATATTGATGATAGAACACGCCATGTCTGTAGAATCTTCTAAAGAGATCTATAATATTGGATATGGTCAGCAAGTCGATCTCATGTACTTCATTAATCTCATCGCTAGGAAGCTTGGTAAAGTTCCTGAGATCGACTATCTTCCTCCTCACCCTGCCGATGTTCCTGAGACGTGGTCTGATACGACTAAGATCAGAGCTCTCGGCTGGAAGCCGACTACTGACATCGAAGAAGGCGTGACTAAATTTATAGAATGGTATAAGGAATACTACAGATGCTAAGAGTAGGAATCGTAGGACACGGCTTCGTTGGTAAAGCCGTTGATCAAGGTATTAAAGACTGTCATAAGATGATTATCGATCCGATCTATGACAATAGCGTCAAGGATCTATTCGATTATGATCCTGAAGTAGTATTCATCTGCGTGCCGACTCCAATGATGGACGATGGATCTATCGATTCTACGATAGTAGAAGACGTGATGGCCCGTCTAGCTTTCTCGAGTGCCATCCGCCCGATCATAGTCATCAAGAGTACTTGCACACCTGACGTGGTGAACAAGCTCGAGATGCTGTGCCCATTCATCTACAATCCTGAGTTCCTCACCGAACGCAACGCTATAGAAGACTTCATCAATCCTCCATATATCATCCTCGGAGAAGGCGGTACTTGCCCCGAAGACGTGAAGAGGATGGAGCAATTCTATAGGACATATACTAAGTGCAACTCATTTGCTCCCATCATTAAAACCACTGCAGTCTCTGCGGCATTTATCAAGTACGCCACTAATACATTCTTGGCCAGTAAGGTCATCTTCTTCAATCAGCTCTTTGACCTGTATCATGAATCAGGAGAGAAAGACTGGGATAACCTGACTCGAGCTCTGGCGTATGACAAGAGAATAGGTCATTCTCACATGCAGGTGCCCGGTCCAGACGGCCGGTTCGGATTCGGTGGCGCTTGCTTCCCTAAAGATGTCGCCGCATTCATTACCTACGCTCAGAAGCATGGAAAAGAATTGTCAGTACTCGAAGAAGTATCGCGTACCAACGCTGAGATACGGACTAAATATAACCAGCTGGACGACCGTGAGGTCGCGCAGAACGTGAATTTCAATTATGCAAAGAAGATGAAAGGCATATAATGACCGAAGAAACTCAGATTCCGGAAACGCAGGCTACTGAAGAGCAGCAGGCGCCGGCAGATCCAAATGCCTTCAACTTGACGATCTCTGTAGAAGAGCTTCGCAAGAAGAAGTTGTTCGTAGCGACTCCTATGTACGGCGGCATGTGTGCCGGCATGTTCACACGCGCTATCGCCGACCTCTCGGCTCTCTGCCATGCCTATGGCATCCCGCTGCAGCTCTACTTCCTCTTCAACGAATCGCTCATTACTCGCGCTCGTAACTACTGCTGCGACGAGTTCATGAGATCTGGTGCTACTCACCTGATGTTCATCGACTCGGACATCGGCTTCGATCCACGCGACGTCATCGCATTGCTCGCTATGCAGGACGACACCAGTGACTACGACGTCATCGGCGGACCGTATCCTAAGAAGTGTATCTCCTGGGAAAAGGTCAAGACTGCAGTAGACAAGGGCTTCGGCGACGAGAACCCCAACGACCTCGAGAAGTACGTTGGCGACTACGTCTTCAATCCTAAGGGCAATCAGGGCTCTATCCCGATCAACCGCCCGGTAGAAGTCCTCGAGATTGGCACCGGCTTCATGATGATCCGTCGGCGTACTCTCGAGAAGTTCGTCGAGCAGTTTCCTCAGTACAACTATAAGCCGGATCATGTTCGTACCGCCGCCTTCGATGGTACTCGCGAGATCATGCAGTTCTTCCAGGCCGAGATCGACCCGAAGAGCAAGCGTTACCTCTCTGAAGATTACTGGTTCTGCCAGAAGATTCAAGAACTCGACATGAAGACGTGGTTCTGCCCGTGGATGAAGATGCAACACGTAGGTACCTACATCTTCGGAGGATCACTCGCGGATCTCGCCGCCGTGGGTGCATCAGCGACTGCGGACGTCGGCGCTCTTGGCAACAGAAAGTAAGGATGTACAAATATGGTGAAGAAGAGTAAGATGAAGACTGCGGCCTATATCTTGTTAGATAGGTCTAGTTCGATGCAGTCCCTCTGGGATGAGGCACTCGGTTCTATCAATGGTTACGTACATGGATTGCCCGAAGACTCGCGAGTAGTCCTCGCTACGTTCGACAGCAATGGTCACGACTTCTACGAAGTGATTCGCGACACGACTGCCGGCGATTGGACGAGCATCACGAATGCAGACGCCACTCCTCGCGGTGGCACCCCGTTGTTCGACGCTTCGGCTCGAATGATGTGGCGTATCATGGACGATAAGCCTGATCGCGCGGTGTTCGTTACCATGACTGACGGTGAAGAGAACTCTTCTCAGCACTTCAAGCAGGCCAACGTCAAGCGAATGGTAGAAGAACTCGAGAGGAAAGACTATCAGGTCGTATTCCTCGGTGCCAACTTCGACAAGGTAGGCGACGTAGCTACCGGATACGGGGTCAACATGCGAACCAGCTCGCTCAATATGCAGCCAGGCATGTTCGGCAGTACTATGAGAGGTTTCGCTACTCAGACCACTAACTACATGGCTACCGGTGCTAGCATCGACACCTCTACTCTCAATGCCGGCGCAATGACTGCTGGCGCTGTCGGATTAGCCAAGACTCGTACAGCAACATCTAAGTGAAACAAGGAGCTATATAATGAAGCTATCTAATGAAACTATTACTCTGCTGAAGAACTACAGTACGATCAATCCGTCTGTACTCTTCAAGCAAGGTAACGTCCTCGCCACCATCTCGCCTCAGCGTTCTATCTTTGCTAAGGCCAGTATCACCGAAGAAGTGCCTCGTCAGTTCGCAGTGGCTGAGCTCAACAAGTTCCTTGGCGTCCTCTCGATGTTCAAGGATCCGGAGTTGAACTTCAGCGACAACCACGTCGAGATCTGTAGTGGTAGCAAGAAGGTTCGCTACACCTACGCTGACGTCTCTGCGATCATCACTCCTCCGGAGAAGGAACTCAAGTTTCCGGAGGCAGAGGTCGAGTTCGAACTCAAGGCAGACGATCTCAACGCGGCGGTCAAGGCTCTCAGTGTCCTGTCTCTACCTGAGTTAGCCATCACCGGCGACGGTGAGAACGTCATGATCCAGGCCATCAGCAGCAAGAACTCGACTGCTGATAACTACTCGCAGGTAGTGGCTACTGCTGATAAGAAGTTCCGCGCTATCTTGAAGACTGAGAACTTGAAGCTCCTGAATAAGGACTACAAGGTATCGGTCGCCAAGAATATCGTGAAGTTCGAGGCGGACGACATCACTTACTTCGTTGCCGTGGAAGCTAATTCCACGTTCTGATGCGCAGCCCCCGCTTCGGCGGGGGCAACCCTTTTATTATGGAGACATGAATGACTAATGATAACCCGCTCTGGGTCGAGAAGTACCGTCCTCGCAAGATCGCCGATTGCATTCTTCCTGCAGATCTCAAGGCGACTTTCCAGCAATTCGTAGACAACAAGCACGTACCTAATCTACTCCTCACCGGTGGTGCCGGAGTAGGTAAGACGACCGTGGCCAAGGCGATGCTCGAAGAACTCGGCTGCGACTACATCGTAATCAACGGGTCCATGAATGGTAACATCGACACTCTACGCAACGACATCCTCCAGTTCGCTTCTTCCGTATCTTTTACCGGCGGACGAAAGTACGTCATCTTGGATGAGGCTGACTACCTCAACGCAAACAGCACTCAGCCAGCCTTACGTAACTTCATGGAGGAGTACTCGGGTAACTGTGGATTCATTCTTACCTGCAACTTCAAGAACCGTATCATCGAACCACTGCATTCACGGTGTTCCGTCGTGGAGTTCAAGATCGCTAAGCCTGACGTACCTAAGCTCGCTGGTCAGTTCTTCAAGCGAGTGGAGTCTATCCTCGCTGCTGAAGGAATACAGTACGATAAGGCTGTGGTGGCAGAGGTCGTCAAGAAGCACATACCGGATTGGCGTCGCGTACTAAACGAACTGCAGCGCTACAGCGCTACTGGTAAGATCGATTCTGGTATCCTCGTCAACTTCTCTGAAGAGAGCTTCAAGAAGCTGTTGGATATTCTGAAGGCCAAGAACTTCCTTGAGATGCGTAAGTGGGTGGTAGAGCACTCTGAGTCTGACACCGCCATCTTCCGCAAGATCTACGATACCATGCATGACAATCTCAAGCCTGCCTCGCTGCCTCAGGTCATTCTTCTCATCGCTGACTACCAATACAAGGCAGCGTTCGTCTCTGATCCTGAGATCAACCTCGCTGCGTTTCTGACCCACCTCATGGTCGAGGCGGAGTGGAAGTAATGAACCCGTTTGACTTCGTCAAAGACATTCAGCGTGGCAAGAAGGACGTCATCAGGAACTCTGAGAGTCCTGAGAAGGCGGAAGGGTTCTATAATCCCTTCATGACCAACCGTGCCCTCTCGTTCTATCCTGACAGTATCCTGCATGCCAATGAGATGAACCAGCGTGCCGGCCTGGATAAGCTATTGCAATTTGACTATTTCCTAAATAGCATCAGATCCATGAAACGAGAGCATACATGGATCAAGAAACAAGAAGAGGATGCTACCGTGGAGATGCTCAGTCAGTACTTCCATGTCAGCACTAAGACCGCTCGCGAGTATGCGCGGGTCCTCACCTCCGACCAACTTGAAACAATAAGAAAAAGAAGTAATAAGGGTGGGACATGAATGTTGTAGAAACACTCGTCGAAGTTAGACTAAAGAATGCAGAAGACTTCTTGAAGATCAAGGAGACTCTCTCTAGGATCGGAGTAGCGTCTAAGAAAGACAACACTCTTTACCAGTCCTGCCACATCCTGCATAAGCAAGGAAAGTACTACATCACTCACTTCAAAGAACTGTTCCTCTTAGACGGCAAGCAATCCGACTTCGATGAAAACGATAAGGGTCGTAGGAACACCATCGTGGATCTATTGGAAGAGTGGGGCCTCCTCGAGGTGGTGTCTAAGGACAAGGTAGCTGATCCCAAAGCTCCTATCTCTCAAGTCAAGATCATCTCTTACAAAGAGAAAGAAGACTGGAATTTGATCCCCAAGTACACGATCGGCAAGAAGAGAACGTAGCTATACCGTTTTAGCATATCTTAATTTTTAGTTTTGATATATACTACAAGAGGGTGCCGAAAGGGCCCTCTTTTTCTGTGCTCGCTTAATAGGAGAAATCAATGCGTAGACTAATGGAACTACTCTGCTACACCGCTTTCGACAGGGAAGATGCGTACCTCAAGATGGCACGTGTCGAATATCGCGAAGAATATAGCTCGCTAGTCAAGTCCCTCGGCAGGGATCCGACCAGCCTAGAGGTTCGTGACATCATCCTCCATCGCTAAAGATTGCGCTTTATAGCGCTTTTCTAGCCCTCCGAAAAAGGCTAACAATATCAGTGGCTTAGGATTCTGCCTAAGTTGTTGATTTTGTTAGCTTATTTTTTTGCGCTTTTTTGCGTTTGAGGCATGTACATTTATTGGTACCCAGGGTAAGATACTAATAATGGAAACACAGGGAAACACGATGAACATCTACACCAAGCAGATCATGGAGCTTCTCGGGGTCCATTCCATCACTGCCCTGCAGATCCAAGAGATCCTTGAGTCAGAAGTCCTCGACGACCTCTCTGAGTGCACGGAGCGTCAGTTCCGTCAGGCTGTCCGGACTGCCTATAATTACTGGCTGGAAGCCAACAACGTCGAAGAAATCGGTTGACATTTTAAGAGCAACAGGATAGAATCTAAACATGATCAACGGAGCAAATAGCATGACTTTCGAAGAAGCTGTGGAAATCATGAAGAGCCACTCGATCAATGGCAGGAGCCTGCTCGATGGCCTCGAGGTCGTCAAGGAGCTTCTGCGCACCGACGAGGACGAGCTCACCGATAAAGACAAGCGCGCCTTCCGTCTCGTCATCAACAAGATGCGTCCGCTGTTCTACTGAGGAGCCAATATGAAAGAGATTCTCAAAGTCGTATCGGGTTCTTTCTCTTACTGCTGCAAGCGTCAGCGGGAACTGAAAAAGCAAGGCTACGTGCTGGTGTTCACCCAGCACTGGTCTGACGGCAAGTATTCGTTTAAGTTTCTTCCTAAGGAAAGGGTATAACATGAGCATGATCAATTTCGGGTTTGGTATCCTCTTCGGCGCCGTGTTCGCCCTTCTCGTCGCCACCTTCGTGACGATGCCTGACTCTGATGCTATGAAGCAGTGTCAGCAGACGCATTCCCACGACACGTGCTTCCAGATCTTGAACCGCTAAACTAGCGGTTGACACTTTTTGCAACTCGTGTATAATCTGACAACGAACTGAAAAATAGGATATATCATGGCTAAGGTTTCTGACGTAGTTCCGGCTGGAGTCAAGGGTCTCAAGCTTGAGCTCAATCTGGAAGAGCTCCAGTTCCTCTGTGACGTCATCAACAACATCGGTGGATGCCCCGATAGTTCTCGACGTCGGATCTCTGCTAGCATCCGTGACACGCTGCGAGCTGCTGGCGTCGATACTGAGCCGCGCAACCCTGGCGATCTGAGAGGCAATATCTACTTCAACGACAAGTCGGAAGCGAAGCCTATCAAGGATAAGCTCCAGATCTGGGACGATGAAGTCCCCTTCTAATTAAGAGATACGAGGGTTGTGGGTGACCTGCGGCGGATGCTCCTAGAGCGCGAATCTTGAGGAACCTTCTTCGAATTTTAGCGGTTGACATTTTTTGGCAGTCGCTGTAGATTGATAATGTAACATACATCATGGAGAATACAATGACTGCTCAGACCTTTGCCCGCGGCGACAAAAAGAAGCTCGCCATTCAGATCATCCAGGACAACCTGGACAAGGACTTCTTCGAGGTCGCTAACATGATCTCAGTCGCCCTCGACCTCAACAAGTATGCCGGCCGCGCTTACTACAAGTACATGATCAAGCACGGTCTCATCTCGAAGTACCAGCCGACCGACACCCCTTGGAAGACCGCTAAGGCTGCCAAGGAGCCAAAGACGGTGAAGCTCTCTACCGTGGTCAAGAAGGCCTCGAAGGCTTACACGGAGAAGAAGGCTAAGGCCTCGACTCCGGTCGCTGCCGACGCTCCGGCCACTGAGGTGACCATCGAGAAGCCGGCTACTTCGATGATCCGCGACTTCATCAAGAAGCAGAAGGCTGCGAAGGCAGCCTGATGACAGGGATCAAGGTAGAAGACGCCGAGGTGTTTCGCCATCCGCAGGATTCGCTGGATGGCGAGGCCCTCTGGCAGGTGGAGTACTACGATAAGGATGGCAACACCATTCTTACGGAGAACTTCAAGAACAAGACGAGTGCCTATATGGCCGCTATGTTGGCCATCGATGCGAAATATATTTAGAAGCCGTTGACAATTTTTACGACTTGCCGTATATATAGAATAAGAATTTATCGGAGTTAATAGTGTCTACACTCATTTGCAATTATGAAGCATCCTTCTCAGCCAACCCGCGCACTCAGTGGGATGGTACTGGAGGCACTGCATCTTGACGTGAACAAGACTCACACGTAAAGATACAGGCCTCGAAGATGAAAGTCTCCGAGGCCTTTCTTATTATGGAGGTAGCTTTGTTACACTTCGTTGGATTTCGCGGCGACGAGTACACACGAGCTTGCCGCGCTTTCGGGTTACCGGACTTCATCCATCGTGGATGGGATCTGCGTGCTCAGCGAGAGATCGCACCGAAAGATACCGTCGTCTTTGCTACTGGATCGTTCGATCAGGTTCCTCGGCGACAGTCTTTTAACGATCTCGACGAAAAAGGCAGTTGACATTTTTTAGACGTTAGAGTATAAGAGAAGAATAGGTGCTCGGCCGATACCGAGCGAACTCGACCGGTACGTGGACTCTTTGAGCGTACAAGTGGTTTCCGGCGAGGTCATTCTTATCTCTTCTGAGATACAGCTAACCCGTGTCGCGAGCGGGCATCTGGTGATAAGGTCTCCGCCGAAGACGGTTCAAATCCGTAAGCTGTATCTCAGAAGTGATAAGATAATGGACCGGTAGCTCAGCGATAGAGCAGGGGACTCTTAATCCCAAGGTCGTGAGTTTGATCCTCACCCGGTCCTCCAATTCACGGCCCATTGGTGTAATGGTAACACACGTCTCTGTCTAAGACGTGTCAGCGGATCGTAACCGCTATGGGTCGCCAATTAGCACACCGAGCATCCTTCGGGATACGTTGGCTAGAGTTGACGGCACTCTGGTAGTGCGAAAGCCGTTATCTAGGTGTAGCGAAGTCTGGCCATCGCACCTGCCTTGGGAGCAGGGGATCGCAGGTTCGAATCCTGCCACCTAGACCAATTTGGTTCCACTGGCGTATTAGTGCGCACGAGAAGTCCGAGACGCGAGAGCGGGGTAGGCATCACATGCTCGGAAGCGGTGCAACTCCGCGGGGACCACCATATTGAGTAGAAAACATGAATAATAACATTAGAGTTGATCTAAGTCCTGATAAAGGTCGTGGACTATTCACTAACAGACAATTCAAATCAAGCGAATTGATTGATGTTACATATACATGGCTTCTTACTCCTGAAGACATAGAACTATATGATAAGACAAGTATTAGCGGTCACTGGTTCGATCATCCTAAACAAAACGGTTATGGTCTAGTTCCTTTAGGAACCGCTGCTCTAGTCAATCACTCTAAACAGCCTAATGCAGAATTGATCTGGATAGAGACTGTTTGTGGCTATGTTGGCATGTTGTTTGCTTTGTATAACATTGCAAAAGATAGCGAGATTTTGATTGACTATGGGATAGATATAGAATATAATATCAGTGTGGTGTAATGGTAGCACAACGGTCTCCAAAACCGTTTGTCAGGGTTCGAGTCCTTGCACTGGTGCCAATTATGAACCGGCGTCCTTAGAGACCGTAGAGCGTTGCGATACGTAGCCGGTTCACCAATTAGAAGAACGGTAGTCTATATGCGAAATCGACGAGAACATTCCTGTGATCGCACACAGGCATTAAGTATCTTACTCTATGAAGCGGGATCACGTGGAGAGATTAAGAGCGTTCTTCTTCTTATTCATAGGAGTGTCTTATGGACTATCAACCTCGACCGCGTCTCGAGCCTATCGATTACGATAAGCTCCGCGAAGAGATATACAAGAGATTCAGCAAGTCTTTCGAAAAGCTTGCTAAGAACTAATGGGCTCGTAGTATAATGGGTATTACTCCCGGTTTGCACCCGGGTGAATGGAGTTCGATTCTCCACGGGTCCACCATGTTCAATCTGTCACCATCGCGCAGGGCGCCGTACGCTTGAGTACGGGACTACGCTACTGCGAATGGTCGCCAAGTTACAGATGGCATTCGAGCCGACCGCGTGAGGCTCAGCAAGTTTAAGGGTGATGCAAGTAAGGATGCCTGGTGGCATCGGCCGGCTGTAAACCGCCTCCCTAGTGGCAAGGTGTTCGATTCATCCCATCACCCACCAAATTATCCAGTATTCTAGACATGCTGGAGAGGCCTAACCCGGATAACATGAGGGGAACACCGGTTAACGCAGGATTGCTTACCTCTTTAGCGCAATGGGCTAAACCTGCGAGGCGTACGGAATTAGAATGTGCCATGGGATACGTTGAAAGAATGTCGAAGTGCTACTCGGCATGGAGTTCGATCTTCCCCCGTGCCTCTGATCATCGAGGTTGAGCACCCCGGTGATTCGCTGAAGAGGGCGGTCACCCGCTTGACCAGGCCTCGTGCTGATACCACGATGCGGAGCTATTCACAGTAACCCACGCTTGATCCGTCGGGGCTTAAAAGTCCGAGGTGGTGCACCATCTGTCGGGGTCGACGTGCGGCTTTCACGCCGCACTGGCTAACGGATCTCTAAATTTTACGCCGTAGTAGCTCAGTGGTAGAGCAGCGCTCTTGTAAAGCGAAGGTCGAGGGTTCGATTCCTTCTTGCGGCACCAGTTCATTGGCGTGTAGCTCAGTGGTAGAGCAATCCCCTGATAAGGGATAGGTCGGTAGTTCAATTCTACTCATGCCAACCATTTCATTCGGGGATCGTCTAAAGGTAGGACGATGGTTTTTGGTACCATCTATCAGGGTTCGAATCCTTGTCCCCGAGCCAATTGAACCCTTAACTCAGTGGTAGAGTAGCGGGCTTTTAATCCGTCTGTCCTGGGTTCGATCCCCAGAGGGTTCTCCACATATTGCGGGATAGACTGGAGGAGGTTCCAGCTTGGTCTCATACGCCAAAGAGGTCCGTTCGATTCGGGCTCCCGCAACCACTACTGCTGGCTAGGAGCGATGTCGTAAGGTATTCGCTTCTTCTTCACCTTCTTGATCGGTGGCTTTGCTACCGGCTTCGGATGAGGAGGCATGTTAGTAGATACTAGTTGAGCGCGAAGCAAGTCTATCTGCCTGTTTAGTTCGATCACGCGAGCGTCGAGAGTCTCGACTTCTTTAGCGAGTGAGTCTCTCTCAGCTTTTAGCTCGTCGCTCTTATTCTTCTCGACGTCTACATCTTTCTTGATGGCATCGTACTTATCCTGACATTCAGCGACATCAACACGCAACATCTTATTAAGAGATCTTACGTGTATTACTTGGAACGTTGCCAAGAATGTTCCAATGAATAGCCACAGTAGTAGCGTTATCATTAAGAAATGTTTCTTTATTCGTAGCATTGTACACCTCGTTGGTGTACTTATTTATCATGTCCATGTAGGCCAATTGGTAGAGTCACTGCCGTGAGGTGGCAGACGTTGGAGGTTCGAGTCCTCTCATGGACACCATTCAACCCGTGTTGGTGTAGCGATCAACATACCCGGCTTTCAATCGCGGAGATCGTGGGTTTGAATCCCACACACGGGACCATTCATGGCGCATTGGACTTCTTGGTGAAGGTCGCCACCCTCTCAAGGTGGAGAAACGAGTTCGAAACTCGTATGCGCTGCCAACCCTGTTTAGTTCAATGGTAGAACGCCGGTTTGTGGAGCCGGATACGATAGTTCGATTCTATCATCAGGGACCACTTTGTTCAAAATTTTGAACACATAGATGCTTTATGTACAAACGAATGAACATTGCCGGGTCGTCTAACGGTAGGACGCATGACTCTGACTCATGTTATCGTGGTTCGAATCCATGCCTGGCAGCCAATATGGAGCTGTAGCAAAACGGTTAATGCGCGGGACTGCAAATCCTTGAGGTACCAGTTCGAATCTGGTCAGCCCCTCCATCCTATCTTATATAGAAACTGGCCACGTAGCTCAGCTGAATAGAGCATCGCGCTACGAACGCGAAGGTCGGGGGTTTGACTCCCTCCGTGGTCTCCACTAATTTAACTGTGTACATTAGGTCCAAACTGGTGTACACTGCATAGATAGGAAAGAGCAATGACTAAGAGAATTCTGGCCGCGGTGGCCATCGCAGCTCTCGCTGCATGTGTAACCCCGGCTAACGCTACCTTAGCATCATGGTACGACTGCGTGAAGCCTGGCGAGTGCAGTAAGAGTAAGATAACCGCATCAGGCGAAAAGTTTAACCCGTGGGGAATGACCGCTGCACACAAGACGTTACCGATGGGTACGATGGTGCGAGTCACCCACAAAGGTAGATCAGTAGTAGTAAGAATTAATGACCGAGGACCCTTCATTAAGGGCAGGACTATAGACCTCTCTAAGGGCGCGGCCCGTAAGATAGGATGCCACGGAGTTTGCAGAGTTACTCTGCAAGTCCTCGGAAAAAGTGGAGGCCGTAACCACTCTAAGAAAACGGTGCGAACAAGAAAGACTCCTACATGGAATTTGACGTTTCCTAATATATTCCGTCGATGAGTCATATTGGATAGTAGCTCAGTTGGTAGAGCATCCCGCTGTTAACGGGACGGTCGTAGGTTCGAGCCCTACCTATCCAGCCAATTCACAGGGATGGGTTCCTGTGCGTCTCCAACTTGTGTATTTGTCGGCAGAAAGTTGGGTATACTCTGTGGAGCGAGTGATGTCTCCTAGCGACAACGTTTTAACCCGATAAATCTACTCCGCGAAAAGGGAGATGCCGGATGGCAGTAACCGGCAACTAAATTTGGAGGGTAGGGTGCAAGGTGCACACGCGGTCTTGAAAACCGTCCCATCCGCAAGGATGAGAGTTCGATTCTTTTACCCTCCGCCACTATGTGTTCTTGGTGAAGCTGGTGCTCACGTTCGCCTGAAGAGCGAAAGAATTCTGTTCGATCCAGAAAGAACACACCACTTAACAACATGAGGTATACGTGAAAAAGATCCTGCTCGCTGCCGTTTCTCTCTTGCTTATCTCTACAGTTGCAAGAGCCGAAGACGTAGTCGTCACTGTAGACGTCTCAGAGCAAGCGATGCTCGTCGAGACTCCAGTAGATTCATTCATCTGGCCGGTGTCTACTGGTCGAGAAGGATACCGCACTCCTCGCGGAGTCTATCAGCCGTATCGTATGGCTAAGATGCACTACTCTTCTAAATATGAAAACGCTCCGATGCCTCACTCTATCTTCTTCCACGGTGGATATGCCATACACGCTACTTACGACATCAAGAGACTCGGTAGACCAGCCTCTCATGGCTGCGTACGCCTCGCTCCTCGCGATGCTCAGTGGCTCTATCATATAGTGAAAGAGTATGGTCAAGAGAATACTACGATAGTAGTTCAAGAATGAAGTGCTTAAATAAAGCTATTAAGAACAATGAGGAAACGATATGAAACTTTTTATTTTAATAGGTGCATTAGCACTAGCCGCTACTACCTTTACTACACTTGCTCATGCAAGTGCTGCCTTTGGTAATCTTGACAGGGGAATTTTTAATTCTTCTGATGAAAGATTAAACTATAAGAATAGAGGTTCAACCAAAATGAAGTCAAAATTTCCTGACTTCGGTTTTAAAATGATGCTCTCTAAGACCAAAGATAAGAAGAATAAGACAGATTCTACGAAGCATTCTAGGTCAAAAGGCAAGAAGAATAATAAAGATTCTAATACCGTTTCAGTTCCCGGTCAAACTACTGACGATAGTGGTAACGTGAACAACAAGCCAACGCCGCCGCAGACACCTTCAGTTGATGGTAAGGGCAATGGTCCTAGCAACAACGGTGGTAATAATACAAATCCTCCTCAGCTCAATAGCCATGATATAAAGGGGTTTGATCCTTTCAGCGGTCTATACGGACCTGGTACGTAATAAGATAATGCCGCTGGGACGGTGTTGGCCATCGTGCCCTCCTCATAAGGGGGATAACCCAGTTCGAAACTTGGCAGCGGCACCAATTTGAGAGGTAGTTATGTCTTGGACACAGGGAATTCAAGTTCGAGAAGATTGCTCAGAGACACAGGTCAAGAATCTCGATAAGATCGGTGAGATCAAATTCGGACCTGGATACAAGTTCGCGGCGTTCGTGTGGGATGATACGGTTCCTGGAGTCACCCATCTTGACTATCAAAACGAAGAGACTAAAGACTATCGGTCTCTTCGATGGACGGCTAAATAAATTGAAAGCTGGTATGATGTAATGGTAGCCTTCTTCCTTGCCAAGGAAGGTGCGCGGGTTCGATTCCCGCTACCCGCTCCAATCTTAACAGGAGAACTAGAATGCTAGAACTAGCTATCGCTTTCGCTGCCGGCTTGATCGTCGGATGGAATTTCCTTCCTCAGCCCGCTACCATTAAGAATATGATCTCTAAGATCTTCGGTTAATCTTTTCAGGCCTACGAGGTAAAATATCTCGTAGGCTTTTATATGGCCGGTTAGCTCAGCGGTAGTAGCGCTTGCTTTACACGCAAGATGTCGGGGGTTCGATCCCCTCACCGGCTACCATTTTACGGGAGGACGCATGAGCTTATCATCGCTAAACAGGCACGCATGGATGGAGTACCAATACAAGTACGCCAATGATAACGAGCCACCAAAGCGAATGTGGACTTGCGATCACAATAGAATACACGAAGAGAGTGAAAATGTCTATGTACTATTTTCTAACACCGGTGTATATCTAGATCATAAGGCTTCAACTCTTGAAGAAGCAAAGAAGTTTTTCGAGGTCTCGTAGCTCAGCTGGACAGAGCATCTGTTTCCTAAACAGAGGGTCGCATGTTCGAGTCATGCCGAGATCACCACAGTCGTTTAGCTCAGGGGTAGAGCACCACGTTGACATCGTGGTTGCCAGTGGTTCGATTCCACTAACGACTACCATTAATGCCTCATTAGCCCAATTGGTAGAGGTATCTGACTTAGAATCAGAGGGTTGTAGGTTCGAATCCTACATGGGGCACCAACGCTGCAGTAGCTCAGTGGTAGAGCACACCCTTGGTAAGGGTGAGGCCGAGAGTTCGATCCTCTCTTGCAGCACCATTTAGAAAGACTAAGATGAAAGTAGGCATCACAGGCACTCGTAACTCGATCAGCGAGAAGCAGATCAAGGAAGTAGTCGACTTCTTGAAGACTCTGCCGCCAGGATCAGAACTGCATCATGGCGATTGCCTTGGTGCTGATCATGCTGTTGCCAAGTTTGCCAGTCATCTTGGTATCAAGACTGTTTGTCACCCGCCAGATCGAGACGAGCTAAGAGCGTATCACGAGTCTACTGAGACACGAGATCCTAGGTCTTATCTCGCTCGTAACAGGAACATCGTCGGCGCAGTCGAATTGCTGATGGTAGTTCCGATGCAAGACGAATGGCAACCAAGAGGCGGAACATGGTATACTCATGATTACGCCAAGAAGAAGAACGTGCCTGTTAAGATGTTTTGGCCAACAAAGCCTGCTTAGTTCAGTGATAGAACACCGCCCTCGTAACGCGGGAACATCAGTTTGATTCTGATAGTAGGCACCACACAATGGAGAATTGATGAATAAGCTTTTCTATGGTCTTATTTCCTTCGCTGCTATGACCGCCGCAGCACACGCCGATCCGGCGATTCGCATCGTGGGTTCTTCCACGGTCTATCCCTTTACTACCGCAGTAGCGGAGCAGTTCGCTAAGAAGACAGGCAACCTAGCGCCGATCGTAGAGTCGACGGGTACTGGCGGAGGAATTAAACTCTTCTGTTCTGGCGACGGACCAGATACTCCTGATGCCGTCAATGCTTCTCGTACCATGAAGAAGGAAGAGAAAGAAGCCTGCGCAAAGGCTGGCGTCGCCGGAATCACTGAGATCACCATCGGCATCGACGCGATCGTATTGGCCATGTCTAAGGAACATCCTCAGATGGCCCTCACTACCAAGCAGATCGAGCAGGCTCTCGCCAAGTACGTGTTAGTCGACGGTAAGTTCGTAGAGAATACAGCTAAGCTGTGGAGCGATATCGATCCTTCTCTCCCGCCTGATAAGATCGAGGTACTCGGACCGCCGCCTACCTCAGGCACTCGCGACTCGTTCGTGGAGCTAGTCATAGATAAAGAATGCAAGGCCGGTGCTAAGGAAGCAGGTCTTAAGCTCAATGAAGAAGACGAGAAGAAGTTCTGCAAGTCCATTCGCGAAGACGGCGCTTTCATCGAGGCAGGAGAAAACGACAACTTGATCGTGCAGAAGTTGGAAGCCAATCCAGTCGCTCTCGGCATCTTTGGCTTCTCGTTCCTCGAGCAAAACGCAAACGAAATTCAGGCTGTCGTCATCAACGACGTCACACCTGATTATGACACGATCGCCTCGGGTAAGTATCCTGTAGCTCGTAAGTTGTACGTGTACTTTAAGGATTCCCATCTCGCTGCTAATCCGAGTCTGAAGGCTTTCATGGAAGAGTATCAGAGCGAGAGTGCTATCGGAGAAGACGGGTACTTAGTAGACAAGGGACTCATCCCGATCCTCAAATAAGGAGAGAGCCATGAAGACGTACGAACTCTATTTCAATGGACCTACTACACCTGATGAAAAGTTCATGCATGCGCCAACGCCGGAACACATGTACACCGATTTCATACAGTCGGTGTATTCCTCAGGTTATACTCTGAGGAACTCTTCTATCAAGTACACCGAGAACAAGAAGTTCGTAACGATCGAAGTGAGTGGATATAAGCATGATTGAATGTATCGCGATTGGAGACAGTATCGCCGTCGGCGTCGGGCAGGCTGCTCATTGTAAGATCAATGCCAAAGTCGGAGCTTCTAGCTCTTACGTAGCAGATCATACGATCTCATCGAATAAGAGCGTCGCGGTCATATCCGCTGGTTCTAACGACCCGCATAATCCAAGGCTCAGGACGAACCTCGACAGGATCAGATCCAAGATCACCGCTAAGCGGGTGATATGGATTCTGCCTTACAACAGAAAAGCTGCGGCGGTCGTACAAGCCGCCGCAGTACAATACGGAGACGGCTACATAGATCTGGCCGCCTTCAAAACACGGGATGGACTCCATCCCTCTAGCTACGGAAGCGTGGCTAGAAAACTTTAAGGAAATAAGTCATGATCAGGAAGCAGCTCGACCTAGACGAAGTAAAGGCGTTCATCGCCTCGCAGACGCCAGAGACAAAGGTCTATATTGGAGGAGACTCCGAGCGCTTCCAGATCGACGGCGTCTGGTACGCCGACTACATTAACGTGGTCGTCGTCCACAAGAACGGTAAGAACGGCTGTAAGGTTTTCGGCGGCATCGTCCGTGAGAGGGACTACGATCAGTACAAGGACAAGCCTCGTATGAGGCTCATGAACGAAGTCATGAAGACTGCTCAGCTGTTCATCGACCTCGGCGAAGTCCTCGATGATCGTGAAGTCGAGATCCACTTGGACATCAATCCTAATGAGAAGCACGGCTCGTCTTGCGTAATCAACGAGGCGGTCGGTTACATCAAGGGTATGTGCAATGTGGTTCCTCTTGTCAAGCCAAATGCCTGGGCGGCATCTTACTGTGCTGACAGGTACAAGGACGCTATTCAGCACATCAAGACAAAAGAAGATCTAGTAGCATAAGGAGCGTGGGCAGGCTGGTAATGCAGCGGTTTGCTAAACCGTAGGTTCCGAAAGGTTCCAACTGGTTCGATTCCAGTACGCTCCGCCACCATAAAGGAAAGGGTCTCTCCGG
>Ga0209770_10000707_pt1 | contig 17905 bp, 21 predicted proteins | sample LauGreSu1BDMLBDD_2_FD_187572 | JGI IMG/M metagenome (GOLD analysis project Ga0209770, IMG submission 187572) | Freshwater lake microbial communities from Lake Michigan, USA - Su13.BD.MLB.DD (SPAdes) (version 2) | ecosystem: Environmental > Aquatic > Freshwater > Lake | place: Lake Michigan, USA...
CGATCTCTGCTGTGCGCGAATGAAATCGTCCTGCCCGTTGGCATGGATACGATGGCGCTTGCCGGCGCCCGCCAGACACTGGACGGCGTACACGAGATCCGATCGCTCTGGCCCGGACGGCCGCTGGCGCTGGTCGCGGTCGTGCCGACGGCGGTCAACACGCAGACGTACGCCAGCCGCGCGACCATCGAGGCCCTGGGCGCGGATGCGGAGATGGCGCCGGTGTTATTCACGCGCGGCATTCGCCAGTGCATTGACCTGACCTACGCCGCCGCCGCGCACCAGACGATCTGGGAATACGCGCCGGCCAGCCGCGCTGCCGACGATTATGGTGCGCTGCTTGATCAACTCGAGGCCAGCGAAGGCGCCGACCGAGTCCGGGCCGTCGCGAAGACGACCTCCGGCTTCAATCGCGCCGTTAGCTAGTGAGGCTCGCGGCTGACGCCGCTTGTGAGGGTCACTTCGTTCCCGGGGAAATCCCAGGCGGGCGCTCGTTGGCGAAGGCGCTAATCTGTGGCGAACCTTGGAACAGGCTGCTCAGCGGCGAGGTCGAGACCCGCAGCCCCAGCGAGTGGTCGAACGAATACATCCACGAGAGGTTGAGGCCCATCGAATTGGCCGCCATCCCCCTTGAAGCCAATCGTGGATTCGAGATCGTGGTAGTCGCTCTCGTTGAAGGCGCGGTGATCAGGTCAGCTTCTGCCCGAACATCGAGATCAGTCCCAGCATCACCTAGAACACTTCCATTGCACCGCCCCCGAACAGGAACTGGTTGTCGAACGGCGTGCCCTTCTGGTCATTTTGAAAAGACAGCGCCGGCACGAGGTCGAGCTTCACCTTCGTCAGGTTGATGGTCTTGATGCCCACACCCAGGACGCCCTGGCTCGAGTAGTCGATTTTCTTGATGCCGTCGCAGAGCCAGGTCTAGCGGCACATCGCGCTCTGCAGACACAGTGCTTCGCTGGTTAGGGTGGGGAGTAATCGGTCGGGATTACGCTGTGGCGGAAATTGCGGTGGCGCCCAGGCGGGCGCCACACAGACGTTGAAGTGCTAGGCGGTGGCGGGGGCCACGGTGCTCTTGACCTTGCCAACCTGCTGGTTGAAGTACGAGCGGACCTTATCCGGATCGAAGTCGAGAAACGTGCCACCCGATGCGAAGTGGGTGATGAAGACCTTGCCCACGGCGTAGGTGATGCCGCCCGCGAACAGCGGCAGGCTGGCCACGCTCAGGAGCGAACCAACCAGCGGCAGCTTGGCGATGGTGCCGACCATGCCGTAGCCGAGCCGGGTGCCGACCACGCCGCCGACCAGCGACGCCAGAATGCTCTTCACACGATCCTGCTCGAACGGCACTTCGTAGTGATCAGCCAGTTCCTTGAGCATCTTGATCTGGAGGGCAGCAACTCCGGCGACGTTGACAACAGGGATCGCGAAAATCCCCACGCCGGCTGAATACAGTGAGTGTCGCTTGACGATCTCCATTGCGCCGAAGTCTTTCTCAGACATAACTGCCAGCCTCCTCGGATAACGAACCTCCCAAGAGCATACACCAAAATGCGGCGGCAGGTGATGCCGCTCAAGTAATGTGGTTCGCCACCAAAGCCGTCAATTCCTTGGCGAACTGGCGGTCGGGTTTGTTTTCGTGGCTCCTGGCCGCGCACGCGAAAGTCAGACCGGTTGCAAAACGGCGTCCAGCCAGATTCGACCTGGCACGAGACCCGGCATGGGCGACGCTGAGCACCCGTTCCACTTATTCGAACGGGTGTCCGGGGAACCACACGCCGCGCCACCACCTCGTCGCAGACCTGGCGCATCAGCGAGGCAACCGGCACACGCTTCCTGTCGGCGAGGGCCGGGCTCAGGCGGTGACCGAACAGGGCGTGCTACAAGGTAGCGGCATCAGGCCGGCGCTGAGCGGCCGGCACGACCGACGGATGTGGCACGTCGAGCAGAGTCACTCGCACGTCAGCAGCCATCGCGGCGCAGGTCAGGTGCATGGCGGCATTGCGCCGAGCAGCTGCCGTTGAATGGTCGAGCCGATCGCCTCCCAATGCCGGAGGATGAAGAAATGGTCGCCGCTGAACTCGAGCACGCGGCACGGCGCGGTGGTTTCGGCCGCCCAACCGGCCGCCTCGGCCGCGCCCACTTCGTCGCCGTCACCCACCATCACCACGAACGGCAGGTCAAGCGGCGGCGCCTCGGGCCGCTGCCACGCCTCGACGGCCTTGAAGTCGGCACGCAGGATCGGCTCGAAGAACTCGAACAGCCCGGCATCCTCGAGTACCTGCGGCGGACAGCCGCCGAGCTCGCGCAGCATCGCGGCGAATTCCGGCGACGGCAACAGGTGACGCTGGCGGACCGGCCGAGAGGCCGGCGCACTGCTGCCGGAGAGAAACAAGGCCTCGGGCGGCGGGAGGCCGGCACGGCGAATGCGGTGGGCCGCCAAGTACGCGAGCAGCGCCCCCATACTGTGCCCAAAGATCGCGTAGCGGCCGGTGACCGCGCGCGCTCTTATCTGGTTGAAGACATCGTTAGCGAGCTCATCCAAGGAGCCGCGCAACGGTTCATCACTACGGCGGCCGCGCCCGGGAAGCTCGAGACCATCAACGGTGATCTCAGGCGATACGAAGCGCTCGAGGGCACGATAGGCCCATGCGTTGCCCCCGGCAAATGGGATACAGAACAGGTGCATTTTCGCGAAAGGTCAGCATACCATTCGCCCTTGCCACGAGAGTGACCGAGGGACAACGGGTCCCGACTTTTTGCGTCAGCTGTTGTCGCCAAACTGGGCGTTAGCGAGAAGCGGCAACCGCGCTGCTGAAGTGCTGGCGCATCTTGTCGGGCTCGAAATCGAGCAGCGTGCCGCCGGAGGCGAAGTGCTGCATGAACACGCGACCCACCGCCCAGGTCACCGCGCCGCCCATGGCCGACACGGAGAAACCGCCCAGCACCGAGCCCACAAACGGCACGGCCTTCAGCAGGGTGCGGCCCATGCCGTAGCCGAGGTTCGTCCCGGCCAGACCGCCGACGAGCGCCGCCACGATCGAACGGCCCCGTTCGGTATCGAACGGCACGCCGTAGATCGCCGAGACCTCTTTGAGCATCGAGACTTGGATCGCCGAAATGGCTGCGAAGTCGACCAGTGGCACCGGGATCAGGCCCGCACCCGCGGAGTAGAGCGAGTACTTCTTGATGGCCTCGGTGGCCAGCGCGTCTTGCTCGGTCATCACCTTTCCTCGATTCGTGCCCGCCCCTGGGGCGGTGGCGGATGGTACTCCATCGTTACGCGATCAGCCAAGCCGAAATACTTATCGTCGTTCGTCACGGCAATGATGGCCTTGCGCTTTCGCTCTCACTGCGGCGGCAGCGTCTCGTAGAAAAACTGGCGGAACGGCGGATCCTGGCCGGCCGCCACTCATCGAGCACCGGTATCGGCTGGTCCTCGAGCAACGCCACCAGCAGCGCCAGGCGCTTGCGACGGCCGGCCGTTCTGATTGCCCGTGAGGGTCGCGGTCAGCCGTGCTTCGATGTCGACGGTGTCTTGCGCCGCGGCGCTGGGCGGCCCAGAAAATGGGCACCGCATTGACGATGCTGCCGAGCGGGCCGGTGAACAGGACCGCCGCGGCCAGCTTCAGCATGACGACGGAATACCCGGGGCTGACGCGCGGCAGTACGAACACGATCGCCCCCAGCAGGCCGTACACCACTGCCTGCGCGAACAGGAAGTGCGACGAGAACTCGCGCCTAGTGTCGAGACGAACCCAGCAGTCGGCGCATGGGCGCGAGCACCGCCATCAGTGACACCGCGATCGGCAAGGTCACCACATCAAGGACGTGAATCATGAGCGAGGGGCGCGCTTCGGGTGGGGAAGCGATCGGCGCACGGGCACGGCTGCGTGGCGCCGGCTTGGCCGCCACCGGCTTGGCGGCGGCGGGCTGGGCGGCTGGTTCGCCTGCGACTGCGGCGGGCGCGTCAGACCGATAGACCCAGGCCTGGTTGGCGGTTGCAGCCGCGGCTGGCGCGAACGGCGGACGAGCCGCGCGGGAACGGGGCTTCGACTTGGCTGTGCGGCCGGGCGCATCTCCGATCTTGGCCATGACCTCTCTAGCGCCGAGCGACCGGCCGGTGGTTGTCGCGGAGGGGGATCGCCGCAATCAACAGCAACAGGCCGATGATCGGCGTGAGCAGAACCGAGACGAAAAAATAGCCCCAGAACCGGAAGCGCCGGTTGCGGCCAAAGAACCCGATGATGATGGCCAGCCCCAGCCAGGCCGCGATCAATGAAATCACTGCTGGACCTCCTCGTTTCCGACCGTCGTGAAGACGCCATCACGCATGCGCTTGATGACAAGCTTTCGCCCGCGAATCGCACCATCGACAGTGAAGGTGTAGGGCCCGAACAGGCCCTGCCACTCGTGAGTCTTGAGCGTCGTCGCGACCATCACCGGATCGACGCTCTGCGTGAGCTCGGCCGCCTTCACGAACAGGTTGAACGCCTCGTAGCCCTGCGATGAACCGTAGCCAGGGTTCACCTTGAACCGGTCGAAGAACCGGCGGCGAAATGCCAGGAACGCGGGATTGGTCGAATCCGGATCCACGGCGCTGGCCACGTACAGGTTGTTGGCGGCCGTGCCGGCGAGGCGCCAGGTTTCGCTCGAATCCAGATTGTCGTCGGCGAGAACCGGCTGCGTGAACCCCATCGCCTGCATGTCGATCAGGACCTTCGCGGCCCACGGCAACTGGTCGGCCAGCAGAATCGCGTCGGTCGCTTCGGTGCGCATGGTCGCCAGCAGGGCGCGAAAGTCCTGGCGGCGATAGTCGGGGGCCGGCAGGTAGGAGTGGAAGTACATCGGGGTCAAGCCTTCGCGAACGGCATTCAGTGAAAACCAGCTGGCGAGCACCTCGCCTTGCTCGAAGCGGCCGTAGAAAATCCCCAGCCGCCTCCACCCCTGTTTCTGCGCGTAGCTCGCCAGCGCCTGCGAATTATCCGCATCGTCCGGGACGAGGCGGAAGACGTTTTGAAAAGCATGCTCGGTCAGCCGCGGCAGCGTTGCCTTGGGCGACAAGTACAGGATGCCCGAGCTTGCGTAGCTGACCGCCGAGGGGATGGCGCGCTCGTGGGACTCGTGGCCGATCACCACCACCACGGAGTCGTCGGCCGCGATCCGGCGCGCCACCGCGCCATAGTCGCGCTCGGTCACCTGTTCGTCGACAAACTCCACCCGGACGCGTCCGGCCAGCGGGCTGTTGCCGGCGTTGAGTTCCTCGAGCGCCAGCGTGACGCCTTCGACCAGGTCGATGCGGCCGTCCTGCGGCCACGGCACCACCATATGCACCGACGCGGGCGGCCAACCACGGCCGGACCGCAGCGCCTCCACCGGGGTGTAGTACATGTCCCGGATGACCAGCCAATAGACGCCGAACAGGCACGCGGCGACCACGATCAGGATGCGCAGCAGCGTCAGCGCAAGGGCCCGGGTCATGATCTCACGCGCCTACTGCGGCGGCAGGATGATCGGCAGGCCATCGCCGGTGCGACCAATGATGATCGTCTTGGCATTCGGCGACTTCGCCAGTTCCTTGGTCGCCTGCAGCGCCTCCCACTGCATCACGCCCGGAGTCAGCGACGCGCCGAGGACACTGTTGTACACAGCCTGGCCGCCCGCCTCGATGCGCTGGCGCTCCGCCTCGTTGGTGGCGATCTGGAGGCGGTACTGGTAGGCTTCCGCGGTCTCCTTTTCAATCATCTTCGCTTCAATGCGCTCGCGCAGCGCCGGCGGCAGCTCCACTCTGCGCACGACCACTTCGTCGATGTGCACGTAGTTGCGCGACGCCTGCTCAAGCACAACGGTCACCACCCGCTCAACTACGTCTCGGGACGCGGTGTAAATGACGTCGAGCTTCTGGCCGCCGACAATGCTGCGCAGGGCCGCTTCGACCTCGGGGACGACCAACTTTTCCGCGTAGTCAGGACCGATCCGCTGGTGTAGCAGACCCACCAGTTCGAACTCGGGCCGGTATCGAATCGACAGTTCGATTTTGACCTCGAGGCCTTCCTCGGTGAGCGCGCTCATCGCATGGCGAACTTCCTGCAGCCGTGTGTCGTAGACGAACAGCTTGTCCCAGGGCGGCACGAACCGCAGGCCCTCGCCGATCAGCCGGTCGGTGACGGTGCCGCCGCCAAACCGCAAGTACATGACCCCGACCTGGCCCGAGTCGATCGTCACGAAGATGACCGGCCAGAGATACGCCAATGCGAACAGCACGATGCCGGTCAGCAGCAGGAAGCGGTTCGACCAGGCACGAATGAACCGCCGCACGCGCTGCAACCAACCTCGAGGCGGTTCGTCACCGTCGTCGAGCAGGTCGCCTGCCTGATAGCTGTCTGCGTCAAGGGTGTTCATGAAGTCGGTCCGCGCCGACAAGACGCGGGGACACAATAGTAACCCAAAGGCGAAACGTCCGGTTCCGCCAGCCGGAGGGTCAGATTTTCCGCCCCAGCCAGGTAAATGGGCCGCCGGTGGGCTTGCCCGCCAGGTCCTTGCCCGCCACCTTCTTGCTGACCTTCCACACGAAATCCATCTCGCTGTGAATGGCGCCGAGCGCCATGCGGCTCTCGACGATCAGCAACACCGAGCCGTACAGCATGAAGAGCGAGCCAAGCAGCCCGAGGACGACGGCGATCCATGTGAAGTTGCGGGCGGCCGCCGAGACCACGGCAATGGCCACGCTCGACGACACGAACACGCCAAGTGCGGTGTAAAAGGCGGTCATGGCGCGCTGGATCAACCGCGCCCGCGACGTCTGGCGATCGAGCTGCGAGAAGATCAGCTCGCGCCGCTCCGCGAACATCTCGTCCTGCTCGGGATGAAGCGCCAGCGTCTCGAACCGCTCCGACAGGATGCGCACCCGATCGATCACCCGGCCGAGCCGCGTGCTGGTGGAGAAGATCAGCGCGCCGCAGGCCGAGATCAGCACCGCCGGCGTGATCATCGCGGTCAGGATGGCGAGCGCGTTCTGGGGCGCTTCCAGCCGAGTGAGCCAATCCATCACCGACAGTCTACGGCTAGAATTGGCGGCATGAAAGCAATCCTCGCGCGCGAGTTCGGTGGTCCCGAGGTCCTCAGGCTCGAAGAGCTGCCGGACCCGATGGCCGGACCGGGCCAGGTCAGGGTGCGCATTCACGCGGTGGGCGTGAATCCCTACGACACCTACATGCGGGCCGGCGGCTACGCGATCACGCCCGACCTGCCCTACACGCCCGGCGCCGACGCCGCGGGCGTGGTTGACCAGGTCGGCAGCGGCGTCGCCGGCTGGAAGTTGGGCGATCGCGTGTACCTCAGCGGCACGGCCGCCGGCAAGGCGCACGGCGCCTATGCCGAACTGGCCGTGTGCGAGGCAGGACAGGTCCATCGTCTCCCGGCCCGGGTGACATTCAGCCAGGGCGCCGGGTTGTTCGTGCCGTACGTCACGGCATGGCGCGCGTTGTTCGGGCGCGCCAACGCGCGCGCCGGCGACACGGTGCTCATTCATGGCGCCAGCGGCGGCGTCGGCATCGCGGCGACGCAGTTCGCGGTGGCCGCGGGGCTCACCGTGATCGGCACGGCCGGCACGGACGAGGGGCTCGCGGTAGTCAGCAAGCAGGGCGCCCGGCACGCCATCAACCATCGCTCAGCGGGATACCTGGAACAGATCACGAGCGCCACCGGCGGCCGTGGCCCCGACGTGATTCTCGAGATGCTGGCCAACGTGAACCTCGATCACGACCTCACGGTGGTGGCGCCGGGGGGGCGCGTGGTCGTGATCGGCAACCGGGGACGCGTCGAGATCGACGCGCGCAAGATCATGAGCAAGGACTGCGCGGTCTATGGGCTGGCGCTCTGGGGCATTGCGCCGGACGAAATCCGGCGCGCGCATGCGGCGATCATCGCCGGCCTCGAGAGCGGCGCGCTCAACCCGGTGGTCGGCCGCGAGATGCCGCTAGCGGATGCCGCCCGCGCCCACGCCGCGGTGATGGAACCGGGCGCGCACGGCAAGATCGTCTTGGTCCCGTGATCCCGACAAGAAGTGCCTCCCGACAAGAGGTGCCCTCCCGGTAAGGAGTGCCCCTCCCGGCCAGCGTCACTTCCGTGAGAGCTCTTCGTCGATGATCTGCTTGAAGGCCTCGAACGGCTGCGCGCCGATCAGCGGCCGGCCGTTGATATAGAGCGTCGGCGTCGAGTTGACGCCCATCCGCTCGCCCTGCGCCGTGCCGGCCGCCACGAGCCCGGCATGCTTGCCTGAATCGAGGCACTGGTTGAACTTCGCCGCGTCCAGCCCAAGCGTCGCCGCGTGCTGTTTCAGCTCGGGCACGTTCAGCGCGCGCTGGTTGGCAAACAGGTGATCGTGCATCTCCCAGTACTTGCCCTGCTCGCCGGCGCAGTGCGCCGCTTCCGCGGCCTTGGGCGCCTGCGGATGGTTGGGCAGCGGGAAGTCCTTGAAGACGATCTTCACCTTGTCGCCGTAGGTCTTGCGCACCTGTTCGAGCGCCGGGTTGACGCGCGCGCAGAACGGGCACTGGTAGTCGGAGAACTCGATGATGGTGACCGGCGCCGACGCCACGCCCCTTACCGGGTCGGCCGCCGTCGTCGCCACCGTGTAGCGCGGCGGGTCGAGCATCACCTTGACACCGCTGCTCTTCGCCTTGAGCTCGTCGACCAGCTGGGCCCGCGCCTGCAGCCCGCGCTGGCTGACGAGGAAGTCCTTGATCTGCGGGCCGAGTTGCTCGAGCGTGCGGCCCTGGGCGCGATCGCGATTGGCCTCGAAGAACTGCGCCACTTCCTGGTCGGTGACCGGCGTGGCGCGCTTGGCCGCGTCCTGCGCCACAAACGCCTCGACCGTCGCGCCGGCGGCCTTGGCCGCGTTCTCGATCAGGATCTCGCCCACCACCTGGTCGAGCATGTTGCGGCGGTTCTGGTACAGGAGCTGGGTGACGCGCGCGCGTTCCGCGGCGTCGAACTCCTCCCACTTGGCGTCGACCTCCTGCAGCGTGACCTTGCGGCCCGCAACCTCGGCCACGACCTGGTCAGGGTTGGCCGCGGGCGACGGGGCCTGGCCCGCCGCGCTGGACGACTCGGAGCAGGCAGTCACTGCCAGGGCAACCAGGGAGGCCATGACCGCGCCTCGGAGGGATCCTGAAAATCTCATTCGGTCAGCTTATCATCGCGCTCCGCGGGAGTGGCGGCCGGCGGCTCGCGGCGGCGATAGCCGGGACACGCCAGCACGGGCAGGGCAGGATACTTGCGGTAGCGCGGGTCGGTAAGGGCCCGTTCGCACAGATAGAAGGCCGATCGCCCGTTGTCGACGACACGGACCGAGACGCAATCGCCGCACAAACCGGGAAAGACGGACGGCATGGACCTGCCGTTAGTGTAGGCCGGCGGGGCACGACCTTTGCTAAAGTTGGACTGTCATGAACAGGTTGTCCTCGATCGTGTGCGCCGGTCTCTTGCTCGCAGGCACCGCCGTGCTGGCGACCTCGGCGCAAGATCAGCCCATTTTCAAGTCGTCGGTGCGCACCGTACCGATTTACGCCACGGTGGTCGATTCAGGCGGCCGGCTGGTGCCCGACCTCGAGCGCGCCGACTTTGCGATTCTTGACAACGGCAAGCCGGCGGAGGTCACGCTTTTTTCGAACGAATCGCAACCCTTCAGCGCCGTCGTCATGCTCGACACGAGCGCCAGCATGACCGCCAACCTCAAGCTGCTCAACCGCGCCGCCGAACAGTTCCTGCTGCGACTGCTGCCAGTCGATCGCGCCCAGGTCGGCGCCTTCAACGACAAAATCCAGCTGAGCGGCACGTTCACCAACAACCGCGACGAGCTGATCGGCGCGCTGAACGACTTGTACTTCGGCAACCCGACGCGCCTGAACGACGGCATTGCCGCCGGCCTCGACGCGCTCAAGGGTCTCGACGGCCGCCGCGTCGTGCTGGTCTTCACCGACGGCGAAGACACCGCGAGCCGCACCGGCTTCAAGACCGTGATGGAACGCGCCCGCGACGAAGAAGTGATGGTCTACTCGATCGGCCTCGAGTCGGAGTACTTCAACGGCATGCGGGTCGTGAAGTCGAAGCCGTCGCGCGACCTGCGCAAGATTTCGGACGAAACCGGCGGCGGCTATTTCGAACTGGCGAGGACCGCCGACCTGGCGCCCACCTTTACCCGCGTGGCGCAGGAACTGCGCAGCCAGTACCTGATCGGGTTTGCGCCGGCGGCCCTCGACGGCAAGGTGCACAAGCTCGACGTCAAGACCAACCGCCCGGGCATGACGGTGCGGGCGCGGCGAAGTTATCTCGCCGCGCCCGACAACCCCAAATCCTGAACGGTCAGTGCTGTGGTTACCGCAGCAAGCCCGCGGCGAGGATCGAGATGGCGAGCAGCGCGGGAACGACGATGTGGACCGTCCCTGAGAAATTCCAGTCGATGATTCTGAACATGTTGCCCTGCCTTCGCGCCCGTGTTGCGGGAGGCGCTACCAGGTAGGACGGCGCGGCTACTTGAGAAGTTCCTGCAGTTGGTCCCAGTTGGTTTTGCCCAGGATCTCGGCCATCAGGCTCTCGTTGCCGCGCAGCCGCACCACCAGCGACCGCACCGCGGCCGCGCGGCCGGCCGTGGCCGAGGTGGTCACCTCGTAATGGGACTCGGACCGTTCCCGCACTTCGGGCGTCGTCAGGGCGCCGAAATAGACCAGGGTCTCGGCCTGGGCGTATCTGTCTTCGGCGCGGGCCGGCGCCTTGGTCCGAAACACGTTTGACGGAACGGTGATGATCGCCACGGCGCCGGGGATGACCTGCGCCGACAACGCGGGCGCCACTGACGAGTCGATGCCAACGGCGTACCCGGGCTGGTTGAGTTCGACGTCGATGGTGACGTGGGCCTCGGCATCAATGCGCGCGCCGGCCACGCCCTCGTCTGACAAGCCGACGCCATCGACATCCTGGGAGCGGCCGGTCCGCTTGGCGTCGGCCAGGGCGCGCTCGTATTGCTGTTCGGCGCGGCGCTGCGCCGCATCGATGGCCGCCCCGATCTGCGCCATGGCGCGCGTCGCGCGCGCCTGGTTGGCGGCGTTGAGCGGGTTGGCCATCACCTCGATGCTGCGCTCGCCGGGCTGCAGCGGCCGCACCATCCACAAGGGGTCCGGGGAATTGTTGGCCGGCACCGCGCCGCTGTCGTCGGTGTGGGGAAACGGCAGCGCCGGCGCCATCGCCGCGCGCACGGCGGCCATCACGCGATCGCCGTCGGCAGGGGCCTGGGCGCTTGCCGAAATGGACCATGCCAGCGCCAACGCGAGGATTGTCCACTTAGCCATTGGTGCTTTCCCAAAACTCCGTGAGCAGGTTGGCGGCGACCTGCTGGCGGTACGCGCCCGTCGACCGCACATCGTCGATCGGCGTGAGCTCGCGCGCGAGCGCGGCCTGGGCTTCGGCCACTGAGCCACCCCTCGCCAACACGGCTGCGGCACCAGTGGCCAGCACGACGGTCGGCGCGACCGAGCCAAAGGCCATCCGCACCCTGCGGCGTCCGCCTGCCGCCGGACCGTTCACGCCGGCGATCATGATCTTCGAAATGGCCTGCGCCCGGCGCGTCCCGACCTTGCGCCACCACTGGCGTCCGTCGATCGCGGGCATCTCGATCGCAGTGATCAGCTCGTCCCGGCGCCGCACGCTGGTGCGGTAGCCAGTATAGAACTCGTCAAAAGGCACGCGGCGTTCGCCGCTGGCGCTGCGCAGCACAATCCAGGCGCCGGCCGCCGCCAGCACCGGCAGCGTGTCGCCCGCCGGCGACGCATTGGCGATGTTGCCGCCGATGGTGCCGCGATTCTGGATCTGCGCGCCGCCCACTTCGCGGGCAGCCGCTACCAGCATCGGCACCCGTTTCCTGACCATCGGCGACGCGATGATCTCGGTGTAAGTCGTGAGCGCCCCGATTCGTAATCCCCCATCCGCCGCCGCTCGCGTTGCTCCAAGCGAGCTACGGCCCGACCTCGCCGTGATGCCGCGCAGTTCGTCGAGCGGCCACAGGTCGATGAACTGCCGCCGCTCGCTGGTGCCGAAATGCAGGCCGACCATCACGTCGGTGCAGCCGGCAATCGGCGTGAGTGCCGGCTCCGCGGCAAGCAGTGCCAGCGCCGCCTTCAGGGTGCGCGGCCGGTGCAACGTGAGCGCCCTAGCGTCGACGGGCACGCGCCGCCTTCCTCGCCGGTGACAAGGCGCGTTCGACCGAGTTGAAGATGCTGATGTAGCCGGTGCAGCGGCACAGGTTGCCGGCCAGCGCCGTCGTGATCTCGTCGCGCGAGCAGCCGGCCGCGAGCGTGCACGCCGCCATCACCATGCCCGGCGTGCAGATGCCGCACTGCGCGCCGCCGTGCTCGACAAAGGCGTTCTGCAGCGCCTTGGCGTGCCTCGTTGCCGCCGCCGCCCCCTCAATGGTCACCACGCGGCAGCCGTCGACCTGCGCCACCGGCACCAGGCACGAATCAACGGCGACGCCGTCAACCAGCACGGTGCAGGCGCCGCACTCCCCTTCGCCGCAGCCCTCCTTGGTGCCGGTCAGGCCGCAGTGCTCGCGCAGCACGTCGAGCAGCCGCGTCATGGGCGGGACGTCGAGCCGGCGCCTCTTGCCGTTGATGATCAGGTTCATGGCCGCGCCTTCATGATGCGTTCGGGCGTGGCGGGCAGGGACCGGATGTCGTAGCCGCAGTGCCTGAGCGCGTTGATCACCGCCGGCGCCGGGCCATCGATCGGCATCTCGCCGACGCCCTTGGCGCCGAACGGCCCGTGCGCGTAGGGACGTTCGAGCAGCGCCACGTCGATGGGCGGCGCGTCCATCGGCGTCGGGATGAGGTAGTTGGTCAACTGCGCGTTGCCCATGCGGCCGTCGCGCATCACGACCTCTTCGAGCAGCGCCCAGCCCAGGCCCTGCGCGGTGCCGCCCTGGATCTGGCCTTCGGCCATCACCGGGTGAATCGCCTTGCCGATCTCGGCCACCGCGGTGACATGGGTCGGCGTCACCTCGAAGGTGACCGGATCCACTTCGATCTCCACCACGTTGCAGCCCCACGCGTAGCTGCCATAGGCATCGCCCGCATATCGCTCGTCGTCCCACACCTGGCCGGCCGGCGGCTCGTATTGCATGGTGATGGTCAGCGGGCCGTGCTTCTTGAAATATCGCGCCGGCGTGAGCGTCCCAAGTTTCCGGCGCATGTCGCGGGCGCAACGCTCGAGCAGCTTGCCGACGATCATGCAGGTGCGCGATGCCACGGTCGGACCACTGTCGGGCACCGCGTCGGTGTCGGGGATGTGCACCGCCACGGCGGTGAAGGGTATGCCAAGGGCATCGGCCACGATCTGCGCGAGCATGGTCCGCGTGCCCTGGCCGATCTCGGTGCTGGCCACCAGGATGCGCACGCCGGTCGCGGTCAGTTCGAGCGACGCCTTCGACGCCAGCTTGACCTCGCCGGCGCCGGTGAAGCCCGAGCCGTGGAAGAACAGCGACAGGCCGATGCCGCGGTTGGTGCCCCGCCACTGGCGGCGTTTCTGCGTGAATCCCGATCGTTTCACGGCCTCGCGCAGCACCGGCAGCGCGCTGGCGTCCTTGCCCAGTTTCTGCCCGGTCGCCGTGGTGTCGCCGGGCCGAAGGGCATTGAGCGCGCGCAACTTCACCGGGTCGATGCCGAGCGCCTCGGCCACGCGGTCCATGTGCGCCTCGATGCCGAACTGCGTCTGCGGCGCGCCGAAGCCGCGGAACGCGCCGTTGGGCGGCGTGTGCGTCATCATGGCGCGGCCGCGGATGCGGATGTGGTCGCAGCGGTATGGGCCCGCGGCGTGAATCACGCCGCGTGACAGCACCACGGCGCTGAGCGTGGCGTAGGCGCCCCCGTCCATCACCACGTCGATGTCCATGGCGGTGAGCCGCCCCTCGCGCGTCAGGCCCGTGCGGTGCCGGACGATCGCCGGATGCCGCTTGGTGGTCGCCAGCAGGTCCTCGACCCGGTCGTAGATCATCTTCACGGGGCGGCCGGCCTTGATGGCCAGCACCGCGGCGTGACACGCGAGCATCGACGGGTACTCTTCCTTGCCGCCAAACCCGCCGCCGGTTTCGGTTTGCACCACCCGCACGCGGTGCGGCGGCAGCCCGGTGACACCCGCCAGCGCCTTGTGGACGTAATAGGGGCACTGCAGCGACCCGTAGACGGTGAGGTGGCCGTCGCCGGGCACGGCAATCACGCCGTTGGTCTCGATATAGAGCTGCTCCTGGTGACCGGTGCGGTACTCGCCCTCCACCACCACTTCGGCCTCGCGACAGCCGCGATCGAGATCGCCCTTGTCGATGCTGATCTTCTTGAAGCAGGTGTCGGACGCCTCGGGATCGTAATTCGGCGGCGCCGGCGTGTAGTCGAACCGCACCCGCTGCTCGACGCCGAACAGCGCTCGCCGATCGTCATGGGCGACGAGCAGCACGGGCTCGGCCACGTGCCGGATCTCGCCTTCGCTGAGGCACGGCTGGTCGGGATCGATCAGGGCAATGTAGTTGTGGCCGCGAATATCGCGGTAGTCGGCGACGACGAAGTCAGGCGAGAGCGCGAGGTGGGTGTTGACGATCTCGCCGCGCGGGATGGTGGAACGAATGGTCGCGCCGAACAGCATTCCCGGAAACGTCAGGTCGTCGATGTACTTCGCGGCGCCGGTGACCTTGGCGTCACCATCCTTGCGACGAACGTTAGCCCCAACCACGCGCCCCATAGCCGCACTCTATCAAGACAGCCGCCGATTAGACGCCAATTGAATCGAGATCACGGTCGACCTCCGAGCCTGCGGCGCTGAGCGCGCAGCATAATCTGCGGCTGTGAACCGTCGGCGGGCCTATCCGCCGGCCATGGTGGGAATCACCTCGACGACGTCGCCATCGGCGAGCGGGCGTTGGTCAACGGCATGCAACAGCAACTCGTCGTTCACCGCGAGGTTGTACAGCGGGTCGTCCAGTTGCCCGCCGAGGCCCGGCGCCAGCCGCTCGAGTGCCTGCAGCAGCTGGCCGACCGTCGCGACCGGCTCGCGCACCGTCAGCGACGCGCCGCCGGCCATGCGGTGCAGCGCCGCCGGGAGGTTAACGGTCACTACCAAGGGCGCCCACCAATTCCTTGCGCCAGGCTTCTTCCGGCGCGCCTTCGCTCGTCAGCCGCGAGATGGCGTAAAAGCGCGACAGCATGGCGTCGAACTCCTGGCGATCAATCTTCTCGCCTTTGTAAGGACCGCTGGGATTCGGCTCGTCGAACCAGCGATCCGGCAAGGTGTCGTCCTGGCGGCGCACGCCGAGGCGATGGTTGATCAGGCGCTCCACCCCCATCACGTTCAGGCCGCACTGCTCGAGCGCCTCATCGGTGAACGCCAGGCCGGTGACGTTGGCGAGTTGCTCGCGGAACTCCGGGAGGCCCGGCAGCGACGGGCTGTTGAACAGCTTGGTGGTGAAGCGGCACATGCCGACCGAGTCGCCCACGGCGTACGTGTTCTCGCAGGCGCGCACGGCGCGCTCCTTGTCCACGTAGCTGTTCGGCTCGGCGCTCACCGGGCCGCCGTACAACTCGGCCTTGAACACCGGGTTGTCGTTGATGCGGGCGTTGATCTCGAGCGTGGCGCGATTGCGCAGGTGGTCCATGCCGCGCGTGGCCACCGCCAGGCCCAACGCGAACGCCTTCAGGATGCGCGCATCGTGCGGATCGCTCTGGCCCAGTCCCTTTACGGCGATCCGGTACTTGAGCGCCTCGGCCGGGTAATGCCCCTTCTCCACCGCGCGCGTGCTGTCGGCAAGCGCCGCGCCAAAGCCTTCGCGCGCCGACATCATGAACAGCAGGTGCTCGATCGTCCGGGCGTCGCCCCAGGTCAGCGTGATGCCGCCGGTGTGTTCGGTGGTGATGATGCCGCGCTGGAACAGCTCGAACGCCCAGCCGAGGGCCGAGCCGGTCGACGCCGTGTCGAGGCCCAGGTCGTTGCAGATGTTGTTGAGGCGGATTACCGACGCGACGCTGTCGATGCCCAGGTTGGGACCGAACTTGCCGAGCGTCACGTACTCGGGACCGTCGCCCTGGTCGTACTTGTCGGGCGCCTCGCTGTGCAGGTCGTTCAGCGGCCGGCAGTTCACCGGGCAGCGGAAGCAGCCTTCCATGCCGGGGCGAAACGCGTCGAAGTGTTCCGCGTCGAGCCCGTCGGTCCAGGTCGTCTCCTGGTTGTTCTTCGTCCCCATGGCGCCAAGCAGGCGGCTGGGCTTGTAGAGAAACGGCGTGCCGGTCTGCGACAGCGCGTTCTTCACCACCGAGGTCGCCAGCAGCTTCTGGGCAATGGTCCGGTTGAACGGCTTGTAGGGCTGCGCGGTCGTGAATTCCTTCGTGGCCGCGACCGTGACAATGCCCTTCAGCCGCAAGGCGCCCATCTTGGCGCCAGGGCCGCCCCGCGCGTAGATCGCCTTCGGCCCGGCCATGATGCCGCTCGTCAGCACCTGGTTCTCGCCGGCGCGGGTGATGTTGACCATCGCCAGGTTGCGGGCCCACTGGGCGCCGACATCCCGCGCCACGGCCTCGCGCATGTCGAGGTTGTCCAGCCCCACATAGGGGGCGCCGTCCTCGAACGTCACGACCCCGTCCCGAATCATCAGCATGGTCCACGCCGCCGCCTGCCCGTAGACGACGAGGTGGTCGAAGCCGTTCATGCGGAGGAACGAGGGGAAGTAGTCGCCGGCGTTGCAGTCGAGCAGCACGCCGGACTCGGGCGACCACGACGTGCAGTTGCCGCGCGCGGCGCTGGGGACCAGGCCCGTCAGGAGGCCCGAGCCGAAGATCAGCGGAATCTGCGGATCGAGCGGCGTCAGCGTCTCGTCCAGCAGCCGATGCAGGTAATACATGTTGGCGCCGCGGCCGCCCAGCACCGTGCGGGTGACGGCCAGGGGCGTGAACGCCGTGTGCAGCTCGCGCCGCTCCAGGTCGGCAAACAGGGTGGCGCCCTGGGACGGAAACTGTGACTCGCGCGGCATCTCGTCCAGCAGACGAGCGACGCGGTCGCGAATGGCCATTCATTAAGTATAGGATGCGAGCATGCGAAATCTCCTCTTCGCGCTGACCGGAGCCTTCCTCATCATGACCACCTCGTCCGCCCAGCAGATTCAACCCGGCGACCGCCCGTCCGGTAACCTCCGCGGCACGCGCTCGCCGGCCGTCGGCCGCCACGGCATGATCGCGACCAGCCAGTCGCTGGCCTCGGCCGCCGGACTCAAGGTGCTCCAGGACGGCGGCAACGCCATCGATGCGGCCGTGACAGCCGCCGCGGTCCTCGCCGTCGTCGAGCCCAGCATGAACGGCATTGGCGGCGACCTGCTGGCCATCGTCTACGACGCCAAGACCAAGAAGATCTACGGGCTTGATTCGACGGGCCGCTCGGCCTACGCCGCCACGCCGGAGGAGTTTGCGAAACGCGGCTTGAAGGACATGCCGGGCAACGGTCCGCTGACGGTGGATGTCCCCGGCGTGGTCGAGGGCTGGCACCAGCTGCTGACGCGCTTTGGCACCATCTCCATCGCCAAGGCGCTCGGGCCGGCGATCGGCCATGCGCGCGACGGCTTCCCCGTGGCCGAGTTGATGGCCAGCGAGTGGAGCGCCAACGAAAAGCTGCTGGCCCGCGATCCGGCTACGGCGGCGACGTTCCTGCCCACCGGCAAGCCGATGCAGCAGGGCGACCTCTTCGCCAACCCGCGCCTGGCGCGCAGCCTCGAGCTGATTGCCAAGGAAGGCCGCGACGCGTTCTACAAGGGCGCCATCGCCCGCGCCATCGTCGCCGACATGAAGACGCGGAACGGGCTGCTCGACCTGAAGGACTTCGC
>Ga0209770_10000708_pt1 | contig 17904 bp, 5 predicted proteins | sample LauGreSu1BDMLBDD_2_FD_187572 | JGI IMG/M metagenome (GOLD analysis project Ga0209770, IMG submission 187572) | Freshwater lake microbial communities from Lake Michigan, USA - Su13.BD.MLB.DD (SPAdes) (version 2) | ecosystem: Environmental > Aquatic > Freshwater > Lake | place: Lake Michigan, USA...
GCGATGGCGCTGGAGTCAGCGAATCTGGCTGAGCGCTCCAGCGGTTCGCCCCTGGTCTTCGAGGCGGACGTCCGGGATACCCGGTTGGTTCCGACGAACGCCCTGCAACAGCTGAAGGAGCTCGCGGCACGTGGGGTCCGGGTCGTCATCGGCCCCCAGTCGAGCTCGGAGGCCGCGGCGCTCCGGGACTTTGCGGACCAGAATGGCATCCTTCTGGTCAGCCCGAGCAGCACCGCGGGTTCCCTGGCCATCCCGGATGACAACCTGTTCCGGTTCTGTCCGGACGACTCCAAGGAGGTCGAGGCGATGGTGGCCATGATGAAGGAAGATGGTGTTGGGGCGGTGGTTCCGGCATGGCGTGATGACGTTGGAAACCAGGGGCTCCATGATGCCATGGAGCGGCTGTTCCCGTCGGCGGTGCAGCGTCCGGGACACCGTTATGCCGCAGGGACGAGCGATTTCACGGCGGCGGTCGCGGATCTTTCGAACCAGGTGGCCGCGGCGAAGGTGTCCCATCCCGTCACGACGGTGATCTACCTCGCCGCGTTCGACGAGGCGGCGGACCTGTTCCGTGCTGCGGCCTCGGACGCGGTTCTCTCGACGGTCCGGTGGTATGGAAGCGATGGGGTGGCGCTGAGCGAGGTCCTGCGGGGTAATCCCGGCGCTGCCCGATTTGGCGAGGAACGGGGTTTCCCGTGTCCGATCTATGGACTCGACGACCGCTACCGATCCGTCTGGCAACCGGTGGCCAACCGGTTGAAGGGGATCTGGGGTGCCGAGGCAGATGCCTTCACCCTCGCGGCCTACGACGCGGTCCAGATTGCTGTCGGGGCCTATCGGAAGGTGGGGGCGAGCCCCGGGTTCGCCGACTTCAGGACCGCCTTCCTCGACGAGACCAAGACCTACGCGGGGGGCACGGGACCGGTGGTCCTGAATGCAGCGGGAGACCGGGCGAGCGGGGCCTTCGATTTCTGGTCGCTGCGCGTGGTGGATGGGCAGGGGGTATGGCGACGGTCGGCCGCCTATCAGCCGGGTGCTGGTGGGACCGGGACGATCGTGCGGTTCCCGTAGGTGTGTGGAGTGCAGGGCACCGGGCAGGTGGGTGATGCAGTGCCTTGCATCACTGGGCGCGGCAGCGCCCACCGAGGCGGCGCGGAAGGCCCCCAACATCTGCTGATCGGATAAGGGGCGATGGCTCCGGTCTTTACCAAGCGGGTGGTCTCCCTCCACGCTGGTCCCATGCCCCGGTTGTCTCTGTCGCCCTCATCGGCGCGGTTCCGCTCCGCGTTCACCCTGATCGAACTGCTCGTGGTGATCGCCATCATCGCGATCCTTGCCGGCATGATCCTGCCCGCGCTCTCACGGGCGAAGGCCAAGGCGAACCAGATCAAGTGTGTCAGCAACCTGAAGCAGGTCATCCTGGCGTTCCAGATGTATGCCGACGACCACTCCGACAACTACCCCCTCTGCCGGGACTGGGCCTCGGCAGGCGGCAAGGACGGCACCTACGACCTCTTCACCGCGATGACCAACAAGCCCCTGTACCGGTACCAGGGCACCCCGGAGATCTTCCGGTGTCCGGCGGACAAGGGGGACCTCTTCTACGAGCAGAACTTCGGGAAGAAATGCACGAACGCCTACGTCCAGTACGGCACCAGCTACCTGATGGAGTGGGCGGCGGACTTCGTGCGGGTCAAGCGCGTCACAGGCAACGTCGCCGCCCCCCGGACGGCCTATGACGGCCAGTCCATGAAGTCGTCGGAGATCGCCCTGAGTGCGGCGAACAAGATCGTGATCGCCGACTGGCCCTGGCATCCGAACCGCGGGTTCTCCGACAAGAAGAGCCAGTGGCACAACGTGAAGGGGCGGAGCCTCTCGATCATCGCCTACGGGGACGGTCATGCGCAGGCATTCCAGTTCCCGACGCTGTCGATCAACGACAAGTTCTGGTCCGAGAAGCCGAATCCGTCGTTCACGTGGTGGTGAGGGGAGAACTTCCTCTTGCCATGGCCGACGCCTTCCTCAGGCTCCGCCGCCGTCGGTATGAACTACAAGATCGCCAAACGCGCCGCCGCTCTATCGCCGTCCCTCACACTCGCCATCGACTCGAAGGCGAAACAGATGAAGGCCGAGGGGCATGACGTCGTGGGATTCGGGGCCGGTGAGCCTGACTTCGACACGCCCCAGCACATCAAGGATGCCGCGGCCAAGGCCTTGGCCGATGGGTTCACGAAGTACACCCCGAGCTCTGGCATCCCCGAGCTGCGCGAGGCCATCGCCCAGAAGTTCCAGCGCGACAACGGTCTGACCTACAAGCCCTCGCAGATCATTGTCAGCAATGGCGGCAAGCACTCCTGCTACAACGTCATCCTGGCCACCTGCGAGGAGGGGGACGAGGTCATCATCCCGTCGCCCTACTGGCTGAGCTACCCGGAGATGGTGACCCTGGCCGGTGCAACGCCGGTGATCCTGAAGACCACCGACCAGACCGAGTTCAAGGTGACCCCGGAGCAGCTCCGGTCGGCCATCACCCCTCGCACGCGGCTCTTCATCCTGAACTCCCCGAGCAACCCGACTGGCAGCGTCTACACGCCTGACGAACTGCGCGTCTTGGCCGACATCTGCGTCGAGCGCGGGGTGCTCATCATGAGCGACGAGATCTACGAGCACCTCCTCTATGATGGAGCCGTCCACCGGTCCGTGGCGTCGTTCAGCCCGAAGCACCAGGAGCACACGATCATTGTCCACGGCTTCGCCAAGGCGTGGTCGATGACCGGGTGGCGGCTGGGTTTCCTCGCGGCTCCGGAGCCGATCGCCAAGGCGATCGACGCGGTCCAATCGCACAGCACGAGCAACCCCTGCTCGTTCGCCCAGAAGGGTGGCGTGGCGGCGCTGACCGGTCCGCAGGACCATCTCCCGAAGTGGCTGGCCGAGTACTCGAAGCGCCGCACGGTCGCGTGGCAGCGGCTCAATGCGATGCCAGGCATCACCTGCGTCAATTCCAAGGGCGCCTTCTACCTGTTCCCGAACATCAGCCGGACCGGACTGAACTCCCGTGATTTCTGCTCCCGTCTCCTCGAGCAGGAGAAGGTGGCGGCCGTCCCGGGGATCGCCTTTGGTGCCGACGACTTCATCCGCCTCAGCTACGCGACCAGCCTCGCGAATATCGAGAAGGGGCTGGAGCGGATGGATCGGTTCGTCCGCGGGCTCTGAGCCCCCGCCTCAGGGCGCGGGCTTGTACTGGGCCTCCGCCCGGGGCAGGAGTTCCTTGAGACGCGCGATCCGGTCGGCATCGGTCGGATGGGTCCGGAGGAACCACGCGGTCGAGGATCCATCCCGGGAGGCGTTGTAGGTGGCGAAACGTTCCCAGAACCCGACCGCAGCCCTGGGGTCGTATCCAGCCCGGGCCATGTAGACCAGGCCGATCTCGTCGGCCTCCGATTCCTGGGACCGGCTGTGGGGCAGGGCGACGCCCAGTTGGGCGCCGACACCGTAGGCCTGGGTCGCGAGGGGCAGGTACTTTGCATACTGGGTCTGCCCCATGTAGGCGCCGCCGAGTTGTCCGATCGCATTGATGCCGGCCGCCGTCGTCATGCGTTCGCCGCCGTGCCGGGCGACGGCATGGGCGACCTCGTGGCCGATGACCGCAGCGAGGCCGGCGTCGTCCTTGCAGATCGGGAGGATCCCGCTGTAGACCCCGACCTTGCCTCCGGGCAGGCAGAAGGCGTTGGCCTCGGGGCTTTCAAAGACCACGAACTCCCACTGCGCATTGGGCAGTGCGGCGACGGCAGCGATGCGCTTGCCCACCCTCTCGACCTGGGCTTTCGCGGCGGAGTCCTTGGAGATCGGGACGTCCTTCTTCATGGACTCGAACGCGGTCAGTCCGAGCTGCTGCTCCTCCTGGGGTGAGAACAGGTTGAGCTGCTGGCGTCCGGTCTCGGGCACGGTGTTGCAGCCCATGGCCAGGATCAGGCCCGTCAGGGTAGCGGGCACCCACAGTCTTGCGCGGGAGGCGAGGGATCGGTTCGACATGGTCGAAGGGTGGGTCGACCGGGCGCGCTCGACAAGGGGGTGGTGGATCTCGGTTGAGGCACCGGCGGGTTGAGCCTGGGGGGCGGCGGGCGCATCCTCATCCCCAGAATCTTACCGTGCTCGATCCCCACACAGCTGCCGAATCGGACGCCTGGCCCCGGGTCGAGGGCTGGTTCGATCATGGTCCTCTGGCGCCGGAGGTGCTGGATGCCCTGTGGTCCTTTGGGTGGCGGCATTTCGGGTGCCGGTTCTTCCAGTACTCCCGGGCCGAGATGTCGGGGAAACCTGTCCGTGTCCTGCCCCTCCGTGTCGACCTGTCCCGCTGGACGCCCTCACGGAGCCAGTCGCGCATCCTGAGAGGCAACCGGGACCTCGAGGTGAGCTTCCATCGTCCCCAGCCCACGGAGGAGCAGCTGGACCTGTTCGCCCGTCACACCTCCCGGTTCCGGGAGAACGTGCCGGAGACGTTGGAGGCGTTCGTGGGGCCGGATCCGGGTCGGTGGCGGGATCCGGGGGCGTATCCCTGCGACTGCGTGCAGGTGGAGGTGAGGGCTGGCCCCCGTCTGGTGGCGGTGAGCTACTTGGATCTTGGGCAGATGGCCACCTCATCGGTGTATGCGTTCTTCGATCCGGAGGAGTCCCGGCGCAGCCTCGGATGGATGACCTTCCTGGCGGAGATCGAGCACGCCCGGGCGCGGGGCTGTCGCTACCTCTACCCCGGCTATGCCTACCTGGAGCCGTCGGCCTACGACTACAAGAAGCGCCTCGGGGCCCTCGAGGCGTACGACTGGTCGCACTGGCAGCCCTGGGAACCGGCGTGAGCCGACGGGTGGTCCACGGGTGAGGTTCTCCGGAACAGCCCTTCGATCTTGGCCGCGCATTTGCTATGTTCCTCGGGTTACCATGAGCATCGGATACAGCGAGTTGGGCAGACGTGCCCGGAGTTGGAAGTCGTTCTGGTTGGGGCTTTTCGCACTGCTGCTGGGCGGGTCCCTGCCGGTTGGGGCGCAGACACCTCCCAGCCAGGGACTCCTGCGGGAGGTCTATCAGGGGATTGCCGGGGTTGCCGTCGCCGATCTCACCAGCGCTCCGATCTTCCCGAACTCGCCAACCTCGAAGGGGTATGTCTCGGCGGCGTTCGAGGCGCCGACGGATGTCCTCGAAAACTACGGGCAGCGGCTTCGCGGCTATGTCGTCCCCCCCGTCACCGGGAACTACACGTTCTGGATCGCCTCGGACGACGGGAGCGAGCTGTGGCTGAGCACCGATGATACCCCGGGGCGGAAAGCCCGGATCGCCCTCGTATCGGCGTGGACCGGACCTCGCGAGTGGACCAAGGAGGCGGGCCAGCAGTCCGTGCCGATCCGGCTTGAGGCCGGACGGAGCTACTATGTCGAGGCCCTCATGAAGGAAGGGGGAGGCGGGGACAACCTGGCGGTCCGGTGGCTGCGGCCGGATGGTGTCGACGAGGGTCCGATCCCCGGGAAGTACCTGCTGCCGTGGGGTGTGGTCTTCAAGGCCCCGACCATCGTCCGTCAGCCGCAGTCGACGACCGCCGTGGAAGGGACCATGGCCCGCTTCGATGTCCTCCTCGATCCTCTGAGTCCGTCGCAGTTCCAGTGGCGACGCAATGGAGTGGCGATTCCCGGAGCGACCAATTCGGTCCTCGAATACCAGCCGGTCCGCCTCACGGATGACCTGGCCCGGTTCTCCGTTGCCTTGAGCAACTCCTTCGGGACGGCTGTGTCCACGGAAGCGGTCCTGAGCGTGAGCCCCGACACCGAGGCTCCCCGTCTGGTAAAGGCTGAAAACCGGTCGGCGCGACTGGTACGGGTGGTCTTCAGCGAGGCCGTCGATCCGGTCTCCGCCCAAACACTGTCGAACTACGCGCTTTCCGATGGGGGTGTCGTGGAGTCTGCCACGATCTCCGCCGATGGGGCCGAGGTGGTCCTGGGGACGGCATCGCTGGTCTTTGGGAGGACCTACACGTTGTCCGTTTCCGGCGTCCAGGATCGTGCTGGCACCCCGAACGTCATGGCGGCGGGAAGCCTTGTCTTCACGGTGCTGGAGTACATCCCGAACGCCATCGGTTCGGTTCCTGCGGGGACCGTGGTCCGGGTCGGGGACGGACAGTTCGATGTGACGGGCATCGGGGTGGATCTGGGTGGGACGCAGGATCGCTTCGTCCTGGCCGCGGAGTCCCGGACGGGCGATTTCGATATCCAGGTCCGTGTCGCGGACGTCCTGGTCACCGACCCCTTCGTCCACGCAGGACTGGTGGCCCGGGAAAGCCTCGAGTCCAACGCCCGTTTTGGTGCCGTGTTCGCCTCGTCCGCCCAGTTGGGCTGCTTCTTCGAGTCGAGGTCGACGGCGGGTTCGGCCTCATCGCAACTCTCCATCTCTGGGGGGTATCCAGTGGGCTATCCACAGACCTGGCTTCGGTTGCGTCGTGTCGGCAACGCCTTCACCGGATTTGCGAGTGTCGATGGGCGTGTTTGGACCCAGCTGGGGAGTGCCACCATCGCCGGCATGCCGGCCACGGTCTTCTTCGGGCCGGCCGTCTCCAGCCAGGACTCCGGTCGGGCGACAACCGCCCGGTTCCGCGATCTGGGGCCTGTCACGAGCCCGATTGTGGGATCCTGGGTGGACGATCGGGAGCCCCTCGGTCCCTTCGTCCGCTCGACGGGGCTGGTGGTCTCCGAGTTGATGTACCACCCGAGGGAAGGGGATGGAACGGGGGATTCTGAGTTCGTGGAGCTGTACAACGGGGGCTCGATCCCGGAGGACCTCTCCGGTGCTGTGTTGGAGGGGGAGATCCGGTACGTGTTCCCGGAGGGCACCCGCCTCCAGGCCGGGGAATTCCTGGTCATCGCGGCGAATCCCGCGGACGTGCAGACGAGGAACCCGTGGGCCCGGGTGCTCGGCCCCTTTACCGGACGGCTGTCCAACGGCGGGGGTTCCCTCGCTCTCAAAGCGGTCCAGGGTGACACGTTGTTTCGGGTCGACTACCGGGCGGAGGCGCCTTGGCCGGTCGCGGCGGATGGGGCGGGGCACTCCCTCGTCCTGGGACGTCCCAGCTATGGTCCTTCGGACCCCAGGGCCTGGATGGCCAGCCGTCGCGCCGGTGGCACCCCGGGGTCCCCCGAGATGCCGGCTGCGGAGCCGTGGTCCGGACTCCTGATCAATGAGTTCCTCGCCCATACCGACGATCCTCAATTGGATTTCGTGGAGCTCTTCAACAGCTCGTCGGTGGAGCTCGATATCGCTGGCTGCATCCTGACCGATTCGATCTCCACCAATCGGTTCCGATTCCCCGCGGGGTCCCGGATCCCCGTGCGTGGACACGTGGCGGTGGACCAGAATCAACTGGGGTTCCGTCTGAGTTCAGCCGGGGAGACGCTGTATCTGCTGAGCCCCGATGGGGTCCAGGTGATCGATGCTGTGCGGTTTGGTCCGCAGGAGAACGGAGTCAGTTCCGGACGTCAGCCCGACGGGTCCCCCGAGATCCGTCGGCTCTCCCAGCCCACCCCGGGGGCTGCCAACGCGACATGGCGTCCCGAGTCGGTCGTGATCAGCGAGCTGATGTACAACCCGATCAGCGGGGCCGACGAGGACGAGTACGTGGAGCTGTTCAACCGCACTGGGTCGGCCATCGACCTCGGCGGCTGGGAATTCACCGCGGGCATCGGCTACCGGTTCCCGGCTGGGGTCCTGCTTCCTGCTGGTGGATACCTGATCGTGGCCAAGGACCCTGTCCGGCTCCGGTCCAAACATCCGCACCTCACCCCGGCCAACACGGTCGGTGGATTCTCCGGGACGCTGTCGAACTCCGGTGAGCGGGTGGCCCTGGCGCGGCCAGATGTGATCCAGTCCACGAATGACCTCGGTGTGATCACGAGCCAACGCATCCTGATCGATGTGGCGGAGGTGGCCTACGCCCATGGGGGACAGTGGGGGCGCTGGGCGGATGGGGGCGGGTCGAGCCTGGAGTTGGTCGACCTCAATGCCGATCCATCCCGGGGGCCCAACTGGGCGGACTCGGACGAGACCAGCAAGGGTCAGTGGACCACGGTCTCGGTCACGGGCCGGCTCGACAATGGAAATGGCGGGTTCCCGCCGAACCAGTTGCAGGTGACTCTCCAGGGTGAAGGTGAGGCACTCGTCGATTCGGTCGAGGTGATCCGTTCCGGAACCACGGCTAATCTCGTATCGAATCCCGGGTTCGAGACTGGATCCGGGTCCGCCGCCACCGGGTGGACATTCCAGGGCAACCATGCCCAGTCGACCGTCGACTTCAGCGGCGCCGACGAGGGGTCCCGATGCCTCCACATCAGGGCCCCAGCTCGGGGTGACACCGGGTTCAACCGGATCCGAACCCCTCTGGCGGCGGGATTGGCCGATGGCACGACCGCGACGATCCGGGCGAGGGTCCGCTGGGTGACGGGTTGGCCCGAGGTGCTGTTCCGGATCCGGGGCAACTGGCTCGAGCTGCCGGCGTCCCTGACCGTTCCGGCGAACCTCGGAACCCCGGGTCTCCCAAACAGCCGCGCAGTTCCCAATGCTGGCCCGGCGATCGTGGAGGTGACCCACACCCCGGCGCTGCCCGCCAATCAACAAGCTGTCGTTGTCTCGGCCCGGGTGTCGGATCCCGACGGCGTCGCCTCGGTGCGGGCGGTTGGCCGCATCGATGGCACCGTGACCGTGGTGAATGTCACACTGCGCGACGATGGCTCCGGCGGGGATGCCGCTGCCGGCGACGGGGTGTACAGCGGGACGATCTCCGGACGCGCGACAGGAACCCTGGTGGCCTTCCGGATCGAGGCCATCGATGCCGCAGGGCTGCCGGTGACGGCGAGATTCCCGGCGGAGGCTCCCGCCCGGGAGTGCCTGGTGCGCTGGGGGGATCCGATCCCGTTTGGCACCCTCGGACACTACCACATGTGGAATACGGCCGCCGTCGAGAACGCTCGGAACGGGTCCTCAGCGCTCAACAATCTCCTGCGGGATCTCACCTTCGTGTACGGCAACAAACGGGTCGTGTATGCCGCTGGATTCAAGGACAAGGGCAGCCCCTGGAAGGGAGGTGTGGGTGATTGGTATGTCGTGCTGCCGAAGGATCAGCCCCTGCTCGGGACCGATGAGATGGCAATCACCTCGACGGGGAACAATGGCGGGGATTCCACGAATCTCCGGGAGCAGTTGTGCTTCTCGATCGCCCGGGGCATCGGGGCCGGATACCTCCACCGGCGCTATGTGAAGCTGTATCGGAACGGTGGCCTGTTCCGCGACGTGATGGAGGATTCCGAGGAGCCGAACTCGGAGTACTCCGAGCGCTTCTTCTCAGACGGTGAGAATCCGGACCTCTACAAGATCGAGGACTGGTTCGAGTTCCAGGACGACGGCACCAGCTTCGGGAATGTCGACGCCACCCTGCAGCGGTTCACCACGCCGCCAGGCTCGGCCAATGCCCCGCTGAAGCCGGCCCGGTACCGGTGGAGCTGGCGCAAGCGCGCCGTCCAGGGCTCGGCAAACGACATGACCAATCTCCTCCAACTGGTCCAGGCGGTGAACACGACGGGTGCCACCTACGTGGATCGGGTGTTCAGCACGGTCGACGTCGACCAGTGGATGCGCACCTTCGCCTTCCAGCGGATCGTGGGGAACTGGGACTCCTATGGCATGGGGCGTGGCAAGAACATGTACGCCTACAAGCGGGATGGGATCACCTGGAAGCTCTTCTCCTGGGATGTGGACTTCGCCCTCGACAACGGCGGCAACGGGGCGGGAGACGCGCTGTGGGGTGCTGGGGATCCCGTGATCAACGTCATGTTCGACAACCCGGCGATCCGGCGTCGCCTCTGGCAGGCGTACCTGGATGCCGTGAACGGGCCGATGCTCCCGGAACGGGTGTCTCTGGAGGCGGACTCCCGTGCCGAGATCCTGATCCAGAACGGCGTGCCTTCGACCTCGAACACGGGAGCGAAGAACTATGTCGCCTCCCGGAGACAGACCATCCTGAACGCCCTCAAGGCGGCCGATGTGCCTGCCCTCGAGATCACCTCGAACGGCGGTGCGGACCAGACCGTGGGAACCCCCTCGGTCACCCTCGTGGGCAACGCTCCCCTCGCATTGACCTCCCTCACCGTGAACGGGACCCCGTACCCGGTCACCTGGACCACGTTCACCCGGTGGCAGATGACGGTACCCCTGACCGAGCGGATCAATCGACTGGTCCTGGGAGGGGTGGACCGCTTGGGCCGTCCCATCCCCGGGTATTCGGACACTGTCACCATTGTCGCGACGGGAGAGCTGCTCCGGGCCGAGGACTTCGTGGTGATCAACGAGGTCCAGTACAATCCCAGCCGTCCGGGCGCCTCGTTCATCGAGCTGCACAACACGGCACCCACGACACCCTTCAATCTCTCAGGCTGTCGGATCGAGGGTGTGGGCTACACCTTCCCGGAGGGTTCCGTGATCCCGGCCAACAGCTTCCTCGTGCTGGCAGCCGATGCGGCCGGGTTTGCGGCCGCGTATGGCAGTGCGGTGCCGGTGTTCGGGACTTTCCCAGGCACTCTGAGCAATGAAGGGGAGTATCTCGCCTTGGTTCGACCCGATCCCGCGGGTGTTGCGAATCCCACAGTGTTGTCGGATGTCGCCTACAGTCCGCGTCCGCCGTGGCCTACGACTGCGGCCGGATGGGGGCCATCGCTCCAGCTGATCGATCCGACCCAGGATGCCTGGCGGGTTGCGAACTGGATGGCTTCGGAGACGAATGCCGCGGTGCTGGCGACCCCCGGCAAGGTGAATGTCTTCCGGTCCAGCCTCGCCGCCTTCCCCGACCTCTGGATCAATGAGGTCCTCCCGAACAATGTGGCGGGCCCCACCGACGATGTGGGACGTCGGGGTCCATTCATCGAGCTCCATAACCGGGGGACCAACCGCGTCGATCTCGCGGGATGTTTCCTGACCGACACGCTGGCGGATCTGGCCCGGTGGTCCTTCCCGGACGGGACGGGTGTCCCGCCGGGCGGGTTCCTGGTGGTCTGGGCGGATGGTCAGCCGGCGGGCGCGGGCTCGGCGGCGCTGCACGCCAATTTCCGGCTGTCGGCCACCAATGGGTTCGTGGCGCTCACCCGACGCCCGAGTGTGGTCGAGAGCCCTGTGGTGCTCGACTACCTGGAATATGGGCTCGTGGGAACGGACCGCAGTTTCGGCTCGTTCCCGGATGGTGAGCCTCGGGCGCGTCGGGTGTTCCAGACCGTGACCCCGGGTGCCCCGAACAACCCCGAGGTCCCGGCCGTGGCGGTGACGATCAACGAGTTCCTCGCCGGCAACACCCAGACCCTGGCGGATCCCGCGGATGGCGACTTCGAGGACTGGTTCGAGCTCTTCAATGCCGGTCCACTGGCGGTCGACCTCTCCGGGTATTTCCTGACCGACTCAACCAACAATCCGACGCAGTTCGTGATCCCGGTTGGCACCACCCTTCCTGCCGGGGGCTTCCTGCTGGTCTGGGCCGACGGGGAACCGTCACAGAATGTACCGGGAAGGCCGGACCTGCATGCCAACTTCCGGCTGAGTCTCGCGGGCGAGCAGCTCGCTCTGTTCGATCCCAATGGCCGGCGGGTCGACGAGGTGACGTTCGGAGCCCAGATCAACGACCTCAGCCAAGGGCGATTCCCGGATGGGTCCCCCTTGCCGCTGGTCGACCTCGAGATCCCAACCCCCAAGGCCCCCAACGTGGTCCCTGGGGGCAACCTTCCGCCCGTGCTCCGTCCCATCGGTCCCCAGACAGTCCGGGAGGGAGTCCTGCTCACCTTCACGGCGTCGGCCCAGGATGCAGATGCCGGGCAGGTGCTTGAGTTCAGCCTCGGACCCGATGCCCCAGTCGGCGCGCTCATCGACAAGACGTCCGGCGTCTTCACCTGGACCCCTGGGGAATCCGAAGGACCAGGCCAGTTCGCCTTCGCCGTGCGGGTCACCGATTCGGGAGTCCCACGTCGCACGACCTTGGAGCGGATTGTGGTGACCGTATTGGAATCGAACGAGTCGCCGATCCTGGAGCCTCTGGCGGCTCGGACCGTTTCCGAGGGAGAGCTCCTGACCTTCACGGTCGGGGCCTCGGATCCGGATCGTCCTCCCCAGGCCCTCCGGTTCGAGATCGTGGAGGGCCCTGCGGGTGCCCTGCTGGACTCCCAGACTGGGGTGTTCAGCTGGACTCCAGGAGAGGAGCACGGGCCGGGTGTCTTCACCGTGAGGATTCGGGTTGGCGACCGCCAGGATCCGGAGAAAACCTCCGAGGGCACCTTCCAGATCACGGTGCTGGAGGTCGATAATCCCCCTCGTATCGTCCCACTCGCCCCGGTGATCGTCACCGAGGGCGACCGGTTGTCGGTCCAGATCCAGGCGCAGGATCCGGATAGTCCGATATCGGGCCTCCGGTACGAACTCACCGCTGGAGCCCGGGAAGGGATGGCAATCGATCCGAGGACGGGTCTCCTGACCTGGCAGACCACCGAAGCGGACGGTCCCTCCGGCTTCGAGGTCGTCATCCGGGCGACCCAGACGGAGGGGAGCGTCCAGAGCGATCAGTATTCCCTTGGCATCACGGTGCTCGAGAAGAATCAGGCCCCGGTGTTGGCGGTCATACCGGACCAGAAGGTCCTCGAAGGGGAAGTTGTTTCCGTGACGGTGGCGGCTTCGGATCCGGATCTGCCGAAGCAGGCCCTGGTCTACTCGCTCGCGGCAGGTGCTCCGGAAGGGGCGGAGGTCGATCCGGTGCTGGGAGTCTTCCGCTGGAAGGTTCCCGCCGACTTCGGCGCGGGACGCGTGCGGGTGACCGTGTCGGCGGCCGACAACGGGGCGGGGAACCTGACCGACTCCAAATCCTTCGAGATCGTCGTGGAACCTCGGTTCCGGGTTGTCCTGAATGAAATCCACTATCGTCCGGCGACAGCCCTGTCCGGGTTCATCGAGCTGCACAATCCCTCGGCGAAGACAGCCTGGGATCTCGGAGGTGTCCGACTCCAGTCCTCCGGGATGTCATTCGCATTCACCCAGGGAACCGTCATTGGCCCCGGGGCTTTCCTCTGTGTGGTGGCCGATCTGGATGTCTTCCGCAAGACCCATGGCAGCCAGCCTCTGGTGGCCGGGGTCTGGACCGGGGCGTTGGGTGAGGCAGGCGATCGGGTGCGACTCGTCCGGTCCCTGCCGGGGGGCGGTGGAGAGGAGACCCTGGCCGATGTGGGATTCGAGGCTCAGGCACCGTGGCCCCTGGCGGCCGCAGGAGGCGGCGCGGCACTCCAGCGGATCGACGCGCGTCGTGATGGCAGACGCGTCGGGAACTGGTCTGCAACGGCGTCCTACAATGGACCCCGCGACCTGATCGCCTACACCTCGTCCTGGAGATACTTCCAGACGGGACCCGTCTCGGCCGACTGGAAGGATCCCGGCTTCAAGGACGAGGCATGGCCGACCGGGAAGGGGCTTCTCTACGTGGAGAGTGCTGACCTACCGGAGGCGAAGAATACGGCGCTGACGCTGGGCCAGACCACCTACTACTTCCGGACCCGGTTCACGCTGCCTTCGGTTCCAAATGGGGCGAGCCTGATCCTCAACACGATCCTCGATGACGGCGCGGTGGTGTATCTGAACGGAGTCGAGGTCTTCCGGCAGAACATCGATGCCACGGTGGCGGTGGACTTCGCTACGTTCGCCAACGGGGTCGTGGACAACGCCGCGGTCACCGGCCCCTTCACGCTTCCGGCCGCCGCCCTTCGGTCTGGAGAGAACGTGCTCGCCGTCGAGGTCCATCAGGTCAACGCCGGCAGTTCGGACGTCGTCTTCGGCTGCGAGCTGAAGCTGGCGGGAGGCGATGTGCCGGCCATCACTCCGGGACAGGCCAATACCGTCGTCCAGGACCTGTCTGAATTCCCGCCGGTCTACGTGAGTGAGATCGTGCCAAGGAATATCACGGGCCTGAAGGACGCCGCCGGGGAGCGCGAGTCGTGGATCGAGATCGTCAACCGCGGCGATGAGCCGGTCAGTCTCGAGGGGTGGACCCTCAGCAACGCGACCGGGGATCTCGCGCGTTGGAACTTCCCCGTCGGCGCCGTCCTCAAGCCCCACAGCGCCACCGTGATCATCGCCGATGGGCAGACCCTCCAGGGATTCGGGTCCGAATGGCACACGACGTTCGTCCTGGACCCCCTCCAGGGCGTCGTGTTGCTCAGCCGACCCCAACCGGGCGGCCTCGCGGTGGTCGACTACCTCCGGTACCGGGACGTCCCGCAGGATCGTTCCGTGGTTGCCGATGACACCGGCCTGCCGGGTGGGAGCCGCGTCGTGGATCCGACCCCGGGTATCGATGACACCGGTGGGGCTCCCAACCGCGCCCCCCAGTTCGCTGCCGTGGGCGACCAGAACCTGGTGGTGGGGGAGACGTTCATCCTGCATCTCGTGGCCAGCGATCCGGATCCGGGTCAGATGCTGCGCTTCGAGCTCATCGCGGGTCCCGTGGGCCTGACGGTTTCGCCACAGGGCCGGCTGGATTGGACGCCGGGCCCCGGCCAGATCGGGGAGTTCGAGGTCCGGGTGCGCGTTGTCGACGACGGCAATCCCCCGATGGCCGCATCGGCCGCCTTCGTCAACCGGGTCCGAACCGCTGTCGCACCTGTGGTCACATCCACCCTCGATGGCGACTCGTTGGTGCTGGGAATCCCGACAACTCCGGGCACCACCTATCGCGTCGAGGCGCAGGCCGGACTGGAGTCGACCACCTGGACTCTTGTTCGCGAGTTCACCGGCAACGGGACGGTCGAGGAGGTCCGGGATCCGGTGGCCACCGAGCGCCGGTTCTACCGGATTGTCGTTCCGTGATCCGATTCCGGCCTGCGGTCTAGAGGGATGGGCCGCAGCATCGCCTTCGGGTCGGTGAATCCCGGTGAACAACGTTTGATTGAGTCCTGCCTGTCGCGGGGTTGGCCTTGTTGGACATGCAGGACGATCTGAAACCGACTCTTGGACCGGCGTTGACGGTGGCGGACGCGGTGTTGGCCTCGTTGGACGCGTCCATGGTGGCTTCGGCGTCGAGCTTGCGTGAAGCCCGACAACCGGAGGGTCTTGCCGCTGTGGTGACGCCGGGGCGCTTCGAGTTCGTCGCCATCCTCTCGGGCTCCGAGAAGGCGAAGGTGACGCTGGGGTTCTCGACCGGTCTCGAGGTCTGGTCGGTCCACTGCAAGCGCTGCGGTTCCAAGGCGTGGTGCCACCACGCGGTCTGTGCCCTGATGGCGATCCAGTCCGTCGACGTGGTGATCCCCGGACTGGAGGGGATTCCCAGGGCCAGGCCGCCCAAGGCGGCTCCGATGGTGCCGACCGACCTCCGGACGTGGATTGCCATGAACCGGAAGGCCACGCGCGATCCTGAGGAACTGAAGAAGCTGGGTCAGATCCGGCAGATGTACTCGACCTATCGTAACAATCGGAACCTGTTCAGTTCGGACTACCTGGTGGGTCTGTGGCTGGGATGGGGCCAGGATTGGAAGACCACCGACCTTTCCGGTCTGGCCCCCGCCGATGAGTTGGAGTTCTTCTTCGGCTTCCGTGTCCTAAGCAGGGCTCGGGGGCGCAAGATGCCTGAGTTCCTCGAGGAGTTGCCTGTTCCGGATGGGGGATTTCAGGAGCGGTTGGCGGAGTGGGAGGCCAATCTGGAGGCCCACGAATGGTGCGAGAGGCTCGCGCCATTGGTGGGTCGCCCCCAGGAGAAGCCTCTGCGCTGGGCGCTGAGGTTCCGGCTGGACCCCGACAAGTTGGAACCCGAGGTGCGGGACAAACGCGGCGATTGGCGAGACCTCAAGAATCGAGAGGCCACGGACCTCGCGGATGGATCCATGGAGCTGGAGTCCGCGACTGCTTCGATGCTGTGGCACTCCTTCCAGGCGATCGTGAAGTTCGCCTCCCGTGCCTACCGCAGGAGCTGTGATGAACTGCATCCGTGGCTGGCGAGCCAGCTCCGACAGGATTCGCTACGAACCCACTTCGTGGATGCAGCCGGATGCCCCTTGGAGATGCACCCCCAGCCCCTTCGATGGCGCATGGCGGAGCCCTCGTCGGAGGATCCGCGCTACCACTTCGAATTAGTCGACGCGGACGGGAACTCCCCTGGGAACCTCCTCTGCCACTTCGCCGGTTCTCCGATGCTCTACCTGACATCGAGGGGTTTGTTCGAGGGGCCCCCTGTCCTCCCCGGAACCCTGGCATCACAGATGGTCCTCAGTGTGCCTGCGCGGGCCGTCGAAAGCCGGATGGGGTTAGCCCTTCTCGATCGCATCGGCGTTCCGCTTCCTGCGCGGATCGAACAACGCACGGTCACGGTCCATTTGATCCCCAGGATCGCGGGCCGGATGGTGGTGCATCCGGGTTCCAACAAGCAGAGGTGCGCCCTCTCGATCACCGCGGCCTGTTCCGACGGGAGCCATCTCCATCGACTGATGTATTCGGGATGGAGCGAGGCGGGTGGCATTGGGCGGCGAGACTCCCTGATACGGATCAATTTCTCCTCCGTGGAGACGATTCCAGCCCTGCTTCGCAAGGCGGGTTTCGATTGGGACTCCTACTCGGGATGTTTCGAGGCCCGTGCCACCCGCACGTTCCCATTGGTGTTCCGGGAACTGCTCGACCAACTGCATCCCTCGACGCAATTCGACCTGCAGCCCCCGCTGGACTCGATCCGGGGCGGGGAGGTCGTGGGCTCCGTCGAGCTTGAGGTCGAGGAGAAGGAGGTGGACTGGTTTGACCTGAAGGTGGTGGTCAAGGCCGAGGACACCAGCCTCACGCAGGACGAGTTGGCGGTGTTGCTCGCCGCCAAGGGTGGGTGGGTGGACCTGAAGGGCAAGGGTTGGCGGCGATTGAAGTTCAACCTTACCGATCAACAGGAAGAGGATCTCGCGCGGATCGGCCTCACGGCCCGGGATCTTTCCGCGGAACCCCAGCGGTTGCATGCCCTCCAGCTCGCCACACCAGCGGTGCGGAAGTTCCTTCCCGACCAGACCGCCACGCAGGTTGAACGCCGGGCCTCCGAACTGCAGGCCCGCGTCACCCCCACTCAGCCTGCCGTGATCCACGCAGAGCTCCGCCCCTATCAGCTGGAGGGGTTCCATTTCCTGGCCTACCTCGTCTCCAACGGCTTCGGAGGTGTCCTCGCGGACGACATGGGATTGGGGAAGACGGTGCAGACCCTGACATGGCTGGCCTGGCTCCGCACCGACGGGGCCCAGAAGGGCCATCGGAACCGACCGTCGCTCGTGATCTGCCCGAAGAGTGTCCAGGACAACTGGCGTTCGGAGGCGGCGCGGTTCTATCCAGAACTCCGGGTCCAGGTCTGGGGACCGGAAACCCTGAAGCAGGAGAAGTCCTTCACGGCGGCCGATCTCCACATCCTGAACTACGCGCAGATGCGGGCAGTGGAGGATCGCCTTCAGAACGTCCGGTTCCTGGTGGCCATCCTCGATGAGGGACAGAACATCAAGAACCCCTCGTCCCAGTCGGCCCAGGTCGCACGATCCCTCCAGGCGTCCCATCGACTGGTGCTGACCGGCACACCGATCGAGAACCGGCTGATGGACCTCTGGAGCCTGATGGCCTTTGCCATGCCCGGGGTGTTGGGCCCCCGATCCAGCTTCGGACGCCTCTACGACGCCAAGGGCGACCCCTGGGCCCGCACGCGGCTCGCCGCCCGGCTGCGTCCGTTCCTCCTGCGCCGGACGAAATCCCAGGTCGCCCGGGACCTGCCCGATCGCCAGGAGGAGGATCTCTACTGCGAGATGGAGGGGGAGCAGCGGACGTTTTATCTGGCCGAGCTGAAGGTCGCGCGTC
>Ga0209770_10000711_pt1 | contig 17856 bp, 13 predicted proteins | sample LauGreSu1BDMLBDD_2_FD_187572 | JGI IMG/M metagenome (GOLD analysis project Ga0209770, IMG submission 187572) | Freshwater lake microbial communities from Lake Michigan, USA - Su13.BD.MLB.DD (SPAdes) (version 2) | ecosystem: Environmental > Aquatic > Freshwater > Lake | place: Lake Michigan, USA...
TCCCGCGCGGGCCGTTTGCATCAGGGTGACCATCAGGGCGGAGTGTCACTCCGTGCTTACGGTCTCCCCTTGGGCGGCACTGATGGCGGCGGCCAGCACCGGCATGGACATGTCGTCGGAGAGAAAACGGACGCTTCCATCGCAGTACACCGCCCCGCAGGCGGAAGGATGGAACGAATAGAGTTCGTTGCTGCTGTTGCAGTTCATCGCACACGGACCGAGCGATGTCACCCCGTCGGTGGTGAAGCCGTCGACCCAGAACTCCGAGTCCGGATCGGCCCATCCCGACCCGCTCGCCCGCGAGGTGTTGATCGCGGTGCGGCGGCGGTAGAGCACCGGCCGGCCGGCATCCTCGACCCAGGCCACGGTCTTCGAGGTCCCGTCCATGACGAACGCGGAGCGGGATCGGGCCCGTGAGCTGTAGAACGGGGGGCTCATGCCGGTGGTGAACGACGAAATCGTGCTCATCGGACGGATGGCCCCGGTGTACTGCGTCGCGTCGGTCGACGGGTTTGAAGGGTCGTAGCCGGGCACGGGGGGAATCAGATTGTAGGGAGCCAATCCGATTTTCCCGTTGACACCATTGGCGATCGAGTAGTCCGAGGAGGCCGACCTCCACCGCGGCGCCGCGGTGCTCGTCGGCGCGTTGCCGGTGTCGATCGGATTGGCAGTGATCGACGACGGGCAGATGAATCCCGGAATGATCTTTTCGATCACCGCGGCGTTGAGCGGATCGGACCACGTCACCTTGATGTTGTAGGCGTTGCCCAGCTGCGCTTCCTCGATGAAGGGGAGGAGGAAGACGCCGGGACCGTGCTGGATGGCCCCACTGGCCGGGGCGGGGATTCCCAATTCGACCACCGGATACCCCGGGGCGGCATCGGCCCGGGCCGGGGGATAGAACTGCTTCGCGCTTTCGAAGTTGAGGATCGCCAGACCGATCTGCTTGAGGTTGTTTTGGCACTGACTGCGGCGGGCGGCCTCACGTGCGGCTTGAACCGCGGGGAGGAGGAGCCCGACGAGCGTACCGATGATCGCGATGACGACGAGGAGCTCGACGAGGGTGAACCCCGCGCCACGGGAACGGGACATGGCCATGGTCGGACCTTTCGGGATGGAGTGATCCGGAGAGACCGGAGAGGGGATGAAACCGGAATGAAGGATCGAAACGGAGCGTCGTCGGTCACCGACCGGTCAATTCGAAGGTCGGCAGCGTGTTCGGCTTGGCCTCGACTGTCGTGGTGAGCCCCGAGGTGGAGGCATCGGCGTACCGGGCGGGAAGCTTGGCAGCGGAAGCGTCACGGCGGACCTGATCTCCCCCTTCGTCGTCGCCCCCGCCGAGGACGGCGATCCCCACGCGGTATTCCCCCGCAGGGGCCCCGTCGTTGGCCTCGTAGGTGAAGACGGTGAAACGGCCCTCAGCGTCACTCTTCGCCTGCGGTTGCTCGCGCCACTTGAACTTCGCTGCATCGACCGGCTTGAAGACGATCGTCGCGTTCGCCACCGGCTTGCCGTCGAGCATCACCTGCCCCTGAACGGGATGGGTCGGCTGGCGCATGTTCTGAAACTCCTGCTTGGCACAGCCCGCGAAGGCAGGGCCAATGGCAACGAGGAGCACCAGGGAAAAAACCCTGCAGCGGCGGCTGGCGAAAGAAAACATCGGACGCTCCAGGGGGGCGGGAGCGGGGCAGGACGTGACCGGGGATGTCACGCGAGAGTCTGAACGCTCGCTCACACTAGCCCTGGTACATTTAGACGCCGTGTGCCCACGGAAAACTCACTTCGTGAGCCTTCCGCGAGCGCCGCAATCCGCCCCTGCGGCCGCGATGCCGTCACCCGCTCGCGCGTGCCTCTGCCGGCCGATCTGGCGATACCGCGCTACCGCATCTCCGCCGTCAGCGCCATGACGACCGGCGCGGTCGGGTCGTCTCCCTTGACCAGATCGATCCGCTCGATGATCGCGTCCTTGGCGGGATGGATGACGAGCTTGCGCATCTGCCGGCCGGCGAGATCGAAGGCAAACTCGCTTTCGGGAACGTCGACGCGGCGGATGTAGTCGGCGAAGTGGCGGCCGTTCAAGAGCGGATGATCCTCGGTCGTGCCATCGGCGTAGACGAGACGCACGATCATCGAGGTCGATTCATCCCGGGTCGCCGGCCAGCCCCAGCCGGAGATCCCACCGAGGATGTGGATCGCCGCGGCCGGGCTTCCCACGGGGAGCGACACGGCCTTGGGCATCTGCGGTGCGATCTTCCCCTGCGGCCCGTGGAGCATGACGGCGTTGCGGATCGTGTCCCCCTGGGGGTCGACGAGCACGAACGGGACCGCTCCCACCATCTTCGGCTTCCAATCGGGGAACACGAGGCGCTCGACCTCTCCCTCCGGCTCGAAGAACATCCCCTTCGTCGTCACGACCGTGGCCGCCTTGTCGAGCGGCAGCGGGACGTACTTCCCCTTGGCGGTGAGGAAGGCGAGGAGATCGGCAAATCCCTTCGGCTGGATCTGCTTCTCGAAGCCGACCGGCATGAGTGAATTGGGGGAGGGCTGGAACTCGTCGATCTCGTCACGCTGGATCGGATGCCGCTTCCCCTCGGCGTCGACCAGTTCCACCGCCGTCCGACTCTCGGCGGCGAGGAGCCCCGTCACGACGCGGCCGTCGTCGGTGGTCACGGTCCAAGCGCGGTAGTTGCCCTCGACGGAGCGGTTGGGGTCGAGGATGTGGATGAGGAGTTCCTGCGGCGGATGGACCGCCATCCCGGTCAGCTCCGGGCCCACCTTCCCCCCTTCGCCGGAGTGCGTGTGGCACTTGCCGCACTGCTCCTTGAAGAGTGCCTTGCCGCGCGGCGCGTCGCCACCGGCGAGGACGACCGGAAGGACGTCATCGATCACTTTCTGGCGGTCGGCACTCGGTAGCCCGCCCCCCTTGGCGATCACTTTCCGGGCCCGCTCGCGAACGGTGCGATCGGGATGCTCGGTGAGCTTCCCACGTTCCACGAGCGGCACGTCGGTGACGGCGACGGATCCTGCCTCGAGCCGATCGACGAGCTGCGCCGCCCACTCGCGGTTGGCGAGCACCGCACGGAGGGCGGCATCCCGGACTGCAGGCGTGAGCGAGGCGAGCTTGTCGAGCATCTTGCCGGCGGCCTCTGGCGCCGTCGAGCGGCCGATCGCCCCGACGAGCCCCGCAGAGAGCTGCGGGCTCGAGCGGCCGCCGATCCGTTCGAGGAGATCGCCGACGAGCCCGGCATCGGCGGGGCGGAGGGCGACGAGGCGCTCGGCGGCCTCGATCCGCGCCGGGTCCTCGGCATCGGCCCGGTCGAGATCGGCGAGGAGCGCCTCGCTGATCTTCCCGACATGGGCATCGAGGGCCTTGCTGCCGGTGTGCTGGACGAGGGTCACGAGCTGCCCCTGCGACGAGGCCGGCAGCCGATCGACGAGGGCCACGATCGCCTCCTCGGTCGCCTCGTCGAAAGTCGCCGCCTTCCCCTTCGGCCAGCCACGTGCGAGCCCCTCGAGGGTCGCCGCGGCGGTGGCGGGATCGGCGGTCGCAAGCGCGATGAGTGTCCGACCGACGGCATCGGCATCTCCCCCCCGCGCCACATGTTCGGCGACGCGGCCCACGAGCGCGAGGAGTTGCGGCGACGGCGGGGCCGGTTCGGCGACGACGAGCGCCTGCAGGACCGCGGCCGGCAGGACCGCCGCGGCTTTCACGGTCGCACCTTCGAGCAAGGCCGGCAGGACGCCGGCCGACTGCACGGCCGCGGCACTCGTGGCCGCATCGGCGAGGATCGGATCGGCGAGCGTTCGCCGATCTCGCAGCGCCCTGACGACGAGATCGGCCGCGAGATCGAGCGGCGGGCACTCCGAGAGCGCCTCGAGCACCGCCAGCCGGACGTGCGCCGAGGGATCGTCGAGGAGACCGGCCCGGTCGATGGCGGCGACCGTCGCTGCGTCGCGCGGCAGGACCTTGGCCGCATTCATGCGGACACCGGCCGACGGGTGCTTGAGCGCGCCGCGGGCGGCGTCGAGGACGGCGAGGTCGGCCTCGCCGAGCAAGCCCATCTGAAAGAGCGTCCAGAGGGCATGGATCGCGCCGGGGTCGAGGCCGATCGCGTCGACCGTGCGATTTTTCACGAGGCCGACAAGCGCCATGACGACGTCCTGATCGGGTGCCGTCTGCTGCGACGCCCGATCGACGATCGCCCGCTGGGCACGCATCCGCCAGAAGAGGTTGTCGTCGGCGAGCAGCTCCACGAGTTCGCCGCTCGTGGCGGAGGCGAGATCGCGCGTCGAGACACCGACCTTCTCGACTCCTTCACCATGGACGACCCGGAGGATCCGGCCGTGGCTCTTGTCGCGCAAAGGTGTCTCGTAGGCGTTCCCCTTGCCGTTCTCGAAGCCGGCCGGCGTGGGGTTGTGCTGGACGATGTAGTTGTACCAATCGACCACCCACACCTGTCCGTCGGGACCCACCTCGGCGGCGATCGGCGCCGTCCATTCGTCGTCGCTGGCGAGGAGATCCCAGGCCATTCGGCTCGAGAACCCGGCGCCGCGTGGGGTGAGCTCGAAGGTGGAGACGATGTGGCCGGTCGGCTCGCAGACGAAGGCGGTGCGGTTCCAGTATTCGCGCGGGTAGGCCCGGGCCGTGTAGAGGCGGTGGCCGGCGGCGGCGGTGAACTTGCCGAAGTGGTCGACCTGCCGAACCGGGGCGTCGCTGCCGTCGAGCCGCTTGGCGATCTCCATCAGCGGGCTGCCGGCGATGCCGCCGAGGGTCGTGGCGCTCCAGCCGCGGACGCGCTCGTAAACCCGATTGGCGAGCGGCATGTGTTCGCTGGGATTGCCGTTGGCAGTCGAGCCGAAGACGAGCCCCTCCTCGGAGAACCCGAAGCCCCAGGAATTGTTGTTCGTGCTGCGGAGGAACTCGAGTTTCGAGCCGTCGGGAAGGAAGCGGAAGAAGCCGGCCCCGAAGCGGACCTGCTCGCCGCCGACCTCGCCGTTGAAGCCCGAGTAACCGACCATCCCGTACACCCAGCCGTCGAAACCCCAGGCGAGGTTGCTCGGGCCGGAGTGGGTGTCGCCGGTACCCCAGCCGGAGGAAAGGACCTCCCGCTTCTCGCAGACGCCGTCACCATCGGCATCGGACAGGAAGAGGATCGACGGTGCCTGGGCCACGATCCAGCCGTTTCCATGGTGGAGGAGGCTCGTGGGGATGGAAAGCCCCTCGGCGACGACGTGTCGCGCGTCGTAGACGCCGTCGCCATCGGTGTCATCCAAGCGCACGATCCGGTCATGCCCCTCGCCGTCGCCGGGGAGGACGATCTCGTTGGGATAATCGACACTCTCGGCCAGGAACAGCCGGCCTTCCGAATCGAAGGCCATCGCCAGCGGCTTGGCCTCGATGACCGGTTCGGCGGCCACGAGATCGACACGGAAACCGACCGGCACCAGCGCGTGCTTCCGCGATTCCTCTGGCGAGAGGGGGGCTTGCATCTGCGAGACCGGCTCGAGTTGCACCCCCCACTGTTTGCCGCTGGGGTCGTAGGCCGGCACCTTCGCCGGGACGAACTCGAACGCCGCGAGCCCCTCGGGGAGGACGTTCATCTCCGGGTGATCGACGTACGGGCCGGCCTCGACCGGGTCGCGACCGGCCGCCCAGCGGATGCCGCGCTCGACGAGGTTGTGGAAGCCGGGATGGCCCCAGGTGCGCTGGTCGTGCCCCCAGGCGGTGTAGAAGACGCGCCCCTTCCCCTCGCTGCGGACCCACGTCCACGGCTCGTGGTGATCCCCCTCGACCCGCTCCTCGAGGACGGTCCGGCCTCTGGGATTGTGGCGGGCGTGGACGTAGGTCTCGTCCCAGCTTTGGAAGCCCTGGAAATCCTTCATGATCGGATGCTCGGGGGCGAGGTTCGTGGTGCGGAACTCGCCGCCGTCGTGTCGCTGGAACTGGGCGCCCACCATGTCGACCCAGACCGGCGAGTTGCGAAAACAGAAACTGGCACAGTGGAGCGGCACGAGGCCCTTGCCACCGCGCACGAAGTCGACGATCGCCGCTTCGCGCTCGGCCGGAAGCTCGTCGATGTTGGCGTAGACGGCAAGCACGTCGTACCGGCCGAGGACCGCCCGATCGAGGTCCTCGAGGCGTTCGGTATAGACAAGCTCGATCCCGCGCTCGGCAAGCACCGGCTGGAGCTGGGAGAAGCGGTCGGCCGGGCGGTGGTGCCCCTGGTCGCCCAGGAACAGGACCTTCAAGGACTCCTCGGCGGCCTGGGCTCCCGTGGGAGCGACGAAAAGCCCGAGGGCGACAAGGCCGAGCATCAAAAACCGGCGCGTACGTACTGACATCGGACGCATGCAAAAACCTCCTCGGCAGCCTGCGGAACCCCTCGTCCAAGCAGCTGATTATAGCGGCCTTTCTCTCCGGGAACGCCGCCCGATAGGCTCGGGAAATGCCGTCACCCCGAGGGATGCCACGATGGACGCCACCGCCTTTCGCCTCCTCGCCGACGCCGTCCTCGCCCTCCACGCGGCCTTCGTGGCCTTCGTCGTCCTGGGACTGGTGGCGATCCTGGTCGGAGGGGCGCTCGAGTGGCGATGGGTCCGCGGCCCGCGCTTCCGGGCGCTTCATATGGCAGCGATCGGCTTGGTGGTCGTGGAGGCATGGGCAGGCGTGACCTGCCCGCTGACCTCGCTCGAGGACTCGCTTCGCGCGGCTGCCGGCGAGGCCACCTACTCAGGCGCGTTCGTCGCCCACTGGCTCGGCCGCCTCCTCTATTGGCAGGCTCCCCCGTGGGCGTTCGTGACGGCCTACACAATCTTCGGCACCGCCGTGGCGGCGAGCTGGTGGCTCGTACGCCCGCGGCCGTTTCGGTCCGTTCCCTGATCCGGCATCCGCCGCCGCGCGAGGTGCCAACGAAACGGCCCGCCCGGCGCGGACGCCGGACGGGCCGTGATCGTTTTCATCCGGGATCGCGCTTCAGGAGCTCATCGACCACTCGGGGAGCTTCTTGATCACGCCCCCTTCGAGGGCCGACTCGTGGGCCAACAGACCCGTACACGTCCAGTTCGCGCTCTGCCGGGCATTGGGATAGGGATCGCGCCCCTCGACGAGCGCCGAGGCGAACTCGTGGACGAGGTGTGGATGGCTGCCGCCATGGCCGCCCCCTTGCGTGAAGGAAAGATGCTGGTGCTCGTCGGCGTCGTACACCCCCCCGGTGGTGAACCGCCGGATCGGCTCCGGAAGGAGCCGGGCGTAGTCGGGCACCGGCACGCGCTTCGGGATCTCCGGCTCCGGCACCTTGGCGGTGTGGAGGACCGGCTCCTCCCCTTCACAGAGCTGCCACTCGAAGCTCTTCTTCGAGCCGTAGACGTCGAAGCTCTCGCGGTACTGCCTGGCGGTGTCGAACAGCGAGCGGATGACGCGAGCCACGACGTCGCTGTCGCGGAGCTTGACATGCGCGCTTTCGATGGCGAACGGCGAGCCGTATATTCCGATCAGCTCCTCGCGAATCCGCCCCGACCCGAAGCAGCTCACCTCCGTGGCATCCTTGCGCTCGAGCGCCAGGCAGGGCCCGACGCAGTGCGTGGCGTAGTGCATCGGTGGCAGGCCGGGCCAGTAGTTGGGCCAGCCGTCCATGTCCTGCTGATGGCTCGCCTGGAGGAACTGGATCTTGCCGAGCTCGCCCCGGTCGTGCATCTCCTTGATGAAGAGAAACTCACGGGCGTAGACGACGGTCTCCGCCATCATGTACTTGAGCCCCGTCTTGGCGGAGAGCTCGACGATCTTCCGGCAATCGTCGACGCTCGTCGCCATCGGCACGGTGCACATCACGTGCTTCCCCGCCTCGAGGGCGGCGAGTGTCATCGGGGCGTGGTCGGGGATCGGCGAATTGATGTGGACGGCGTCGACGTCCTTGTCTTTGAGGAGGTCGGCATAGCTCGTGTAGCGGCGTTCGACCGCATACTGGTTGCCGACCTGGTCGAGCTTGTCCTTGGATCGCTGGCAGATCGCCACGAGTTCGACGTGGGGATGGCGCTGGTGGATGGGGATGAACTCCGCCCCGAACCCGAGCCCCACCACTGCGATCCGGACCTTGCGGCCGTCCCCCTTGCTCCCGCTCGCTGCCATGCCTCGCCTCCCGTTGGGTTTCGTGCACGGGGAACGGCGAACCGGCCGGCCCCCCCGTGACCGCCGCTGATTGTCCCCGCTGCCGCCGGGGAATCAATCCACCGCTCCCGGCGGGGACGTGGACCGGGGGGTGGGCGTCAGCCGGGCAGGAGCCCGGGCCGGCCGTTCTCCACGACGAACCGGGCCGCCGTCGTCACCTCGCCGCCGGGGCGATCGACGACGTCGACCACCCGGTAGGCCGTCTCGCACCGCTCCGGGCCGAGATCGCACGTGACGTAGCCACGCTGACCGCTGTAGAACTTCACCGCGGGGTTCTCCCCGGTGATCACGGCGTGATTGGCCGGTTCCGCCTTGCCGTTGCCCCCCGATGAAATCGACGTTCCGACGAACTCCACCGCCGCCACCTGCGGTGGGCCCTCGCCATCCTCGACGAGCAAGTCGTTGGCCCAGTGGCTGTGAATGTCACCGGTGAGGACGATTCCGTTGGCTTCCGGGCGCTCCGCGAGGGCCCGGATCACGCGACGGCGCTGGACCTCGTAGCCCGTCCACTGGTCCATCGAGCAGGTGAACTCGTCCCCCGGCGCCCGGTCGACACGAGCCATCATGACCTGCTGCGCGAGCACGTTGAAGCGCGCCTTCGAGGCCCGGAAGCCGTCGAGCAGCCAGCGTTCCTGCCCGCTCCCCGTGAGCGTCGCCGCCGGATCCATAACGGCCTCGCACGGGGCCTTCACGCCGTCGCCGCACGGCTGGTCGGAGCGGTGCTGGCGGGTGTCGAGCACGAAGAACTCGGCGAGCGAGCCGTACGACACCCGTCGGTAGAGCTGCATCAACGGGCCTTGCGGCAGACTCGCGCGGCGCAGTGGCATGTGCTCGTAGTAGGCCTGGTAAGCGGCGGCCCGTTGCGCGAGAAACGCGTTTCTCGCCAGCTCCGACTTCGCCGGGATGTCGTCGGCGTAGTTGTTCTCGAACTCGTGGTCGTCCCAGGTGACGATCCACGGGCAATGGGCGTGGGCGGCCTGGAGGAGCCGGTCGGACTTGTAGAGGGCGTGACGATCGCGGTAGGAGGTGAGCGAATCGAGCTTTCCGCCGATGTGGCTTCTCACCGCATCGGCCTTCGAGGCCCCCTCGTAGATGTAGTCGCCGAGGTGGATGATCACCGCCGGATCGTCCGCCACCATCCCCGCGTAGGCCGTGTAGAAGCCCTGTTCGAAGTGCTGGCAGGAGGCGAACGCGAAGCGCAGCGCCGCGGGCATCTCCCCCGCTGCAGGCACCGTCCGCGCCCGCCCCACGGGGCTCGTGGCGTCGCCTGCATGAAACCGGTACCAGTAGACCCGCGAGGCGTCGAGCCCCTCCGGCTCGACATGCACCGAATGGGCCCAGTCGGGGGTCGCGACGGTCGTCCCCCGGCGAACGACGCGCGTGAACGCCTCGTCCTCCGACACCTCCCAACGCACCTCGACCGGCTCCGAAGGCATCCCCCCACCGTGCAGCGGGTCGGGCGCGAGCCGCGTCCAGATCACGAACCCGTCGGCCGTGGGATCCCCCGACGCGACGCCGAGGGAGAACGGATCGGCGCTGAACGTGGGCCGGCTCAAGACTGTCTCGTCGGCCCGCGCGGCCCAGGCTGCCGCCGCCGCCAGCGACACCGTGCCCTGGAGGAATCCGCGACGGCGAAACGCGTGGGCATAGGGACTCGCCGGATGCATGGCGTGCGCTTTCTGGGGGTGAAGATCGGGCGGGGGAGACTCGAATGTCACCGGCTTTTGCATCCGAGGCCGGCCTGCCAGCTCCGTACGCTCGGCGCCGATCAGTTTCTTCCCGGGATGCCGGGCAACTGTTCCGGGAGGATCGTCCGGGGAGGGATGGCGATCGGGGGTACGACGTTCTCCCCCTCGACGACAGTCAGAAACAATGGGCTGTGGGCGGCGTCGTACCAGCCGAGAAGCTTGTCGAACCTGTTCTCCTCGTCCGACTCGTCCTCCTTCGAGACCATCCAATTGAGGACGATTTGGTAACTCCCCGGGCACGCACCATCCCCGGGCTGCACCGTGCCGATCGAGAACGACCCGTCAGGCCCGGTGGTCGCGGTCGGATTCGCGGGAATCGCCGGTGGCATCGGCGCGTCGATCGGGATCAGCCCCACGAGCACCCCCTCCACCGGCTTGCCGTCGTACAACACCTTCCCCTTCACCGGATGGGGGGAGAGATTCCACTCCGGCCCGTCGGTACTGCCACAGCCGACGAGGGCCAGGGTGACGACGGCCGCCGCGAGCCGGCACGAGTGCTTCGACGGATGCATCGTTTCACTCCTGGGCCGGCAGGTCGCCGCCGGCGTAGGTGATCAGCTTGACGAACACACGGATGTCCTGGTCGGCCGAGATGAACCGCACCGACCCGTCGGCGAAGACGTGGTTGGCCATGCCCGAGTGAAACGAATAGACCTCGTTGTTGTTTGTGCAGTTGGTGTGGCAGGGGCCGTTCACCGTGAGGCCGTCGGCGGTGTAGCCATGGGTGATGTACTCGTTGTCGGGATCGGCCCAGCCGCCGTCGGTCTGCCCCATGACCATGGTCATCTTCGTTCCCCGCCAGGCGTTGGGACGGCCGGCGTCCTCCGAGATGAGGAGCGTGCTCGACGTCCCGTCGGTGATCTCCGACACCGTCCGCAGCACGTTGACGTCCATGATGCCGTTGCGATTGGGACTCGAATCGACGAGCCCCTTCGTCTCGAGGACCGTGTCGTAGCCGTTGTCGGGGCCGTAGTCCCCCGGGCCGGTCCTGATGCTCGCGCCGCTGACCGTCTTCGTCGTCAGGCCGTTGGCATCGCGCGGCGGGGTCGTCGGGCAGATGAACGCCGGGATCACCGACTCGCGCACCTCGGTGTTGCCCGCCGCCGACCAGTTGATGCCGAAGTCGTACTTGCCATAGAGGGTGTTCTCCTCCATGTAGGGCAGGACGAACACGCCCCAGGAGTGCTTCAGCCCCCTCACCGAGACCCCGAGTCGTTTGCAGAGCTCGAGTTGCTGGGCGCTGGTCGTCGTGGTGTTGGCGGCGGCCGGCGGGAAGAAGCGCCGTGCCGAGGCGTAGTTGTGCAGCGCCGTGCCGACCTGCTTGAGGTTGTTGGTGCACTGCGAGCGACGGGCCGCCTCGCGCGCCGCCTGGACGGCGGGAAGGAGGAGGCCGACGAGCGTGCCGATGATGGCGATGACGACGAGCAGTTCCACGAGCGTGAACGCCCGCGGAGGGCGATGGAAGCGGGAGTGGGGCACGGGGCGTCTCCGGGAATGCGGGAAGGGGGATGGGGTGGGGCGCAGGTCACTCGGTGGTGACCACGTTGCCGTCGTTGATCAGGGCGAGGTTCAGCCAGGTGGCGGCGTCGATCTCGTACGAGAGCGGCCGCACGCTGCCGTCGGTGTACACCAGGAGCACGAGGCTCGGATGCTGGCCGCCGAACCGCTCCGACCAGAAGGTCGACGAGCGGGCATCGGGGTGCTTGCTGTCGGGCTGGGGGAGGACGTTGCCGAAGCGGGCGTGGTCCTGGTCCCAGCCGGAGTTGTTCCAGGCCTCGTTGTCGCCGCCGGCCGATCCCTGCACGCTCGCATGGAGCTGCTTTTCGCCGACGAGGACGGTGTTCGTCAGCCCGTCGGTGAAGTCCTTCAAGAGTCGCGGCGACCGGGGCGGGGTCGTGATCGGCAGCGACGTGCCGGGAGCCGTCCACTGCCGCGGCGCCGGTCCTTCGTCGCCGTTGTTGGCGAAGGCCCGGCCACCGTTGACGGCGTAGTCGCTCCGTGCGGTGAGCGTCGTGCCGCCGTAGGCCCGGGCAACGCGGCGCGACGGGCAGTAGAAGGTGCTGATCGGCGTTTTGGCGACCACGGCGTTGTTGGTGGTGTCCTCGGGGAGGTTGGCCAGATTCGATTCCTCGATGTAAGGGAGGATCTGCCACATCCAGGTCCAGCCCGTCCGCACGGTGGCGTTGCAGCAGCTCTGGTTGGGGCCGTCGGAGCCGGCGTAGGGAAAGCGCTTCTTGGCGTCATGGTGGAGCTGGAACGCCAGGCCGACCTGCTTGAGGTTGTTGGAGCAGGCAGACCGATTGGCCGCCTCGCGGGCCGCCTGCACCGCGGGGAGGAGCAGACCGACGAGCGTGCCGATGATCGCGATCACCACGAGCAGTTCGACGAGCGTGAACGCCGATCGGCGGGCGAAGGGCGTCGCCACCGAGGGGCACGAGGAGCCCCCGGTACGGGATGCGACCATGATGCGGACTCCGGAGGGACAAGAAACACGTCACACGCGAAGACGTTACCGGCCGCGCGTCAGCGGTTGATGAAGACTTCGTGATCTCTCCATGAGCGGCCGGCGGCGCAGCGCCGGCGCCCTCTACGCAGACCCAAGCGCTAGACTTTCATGAGGCTCGACTCTCACACCAAAGCCTCATCATCGATCGCTCCAATCGCACCGGATTCAACGGTCGAGCGATTCCGAGGAGCCCACCGATGCGACACCCCGCGACCGACACCGTGCCGGAAACTCTGCTCGGTGACGCCACGATCCGGGAGGTCCTGGCGATCGTCACCCACGACGATCCAGAGCAGGCACCCGGGATGCACGCCGCCATCCGAGGTGTGCTGGCACGCCGGCTCGGCGTCAAACCGAGCGAGGAGATCGTGTCGCTCGTCGCCGAAGCTTTTTGGGATGCCTGCGAGGAGAGCCTCGGCGACGGCTGACTTGCTCGCTCACACAATCCTAACCGCAATATCATCCAATGCTCACTGCCTGCTCACGGTCCGCTGAGAGGTCACGTTTACAACCTTCGAGGGATGGGCAGTAAGTAACAGTTCCTCCCCCACGCTCCGTCCGGTTCGTCAGGTCGTTTTCCTTCCATTCCTTTCTTCCCTAAGGACTTCCTTCATGCGTCATCTCTCCCCGTCCATCCGGCGCGGGTTCACGCTCGTCGAGTTGCTCGTGGTGATCGCGATCATCGGCACGCTCGTCGGCCTGCTCCTGCCCGCCGTCCAGGCCGCTCGTGAGGCCGCCCGCCGCAGCCAGTGCCAGAACAACATGAAGCAGCTCGGCCTGGGCATCCTGAACTTCGAGTCGGCCAGCCGTAAACTCCCGTCCCCGGGCCAGTGTGACTCGACCGGCTCCAGCTCGACCACCTACATGATCCACTCGGTGGCGACGATGATCCTCCCCTACATCGAGCAGTCGAACGTCTACAACCAGTTCAACGTCGCCGCCAATCCGTTCACCGCTTACGGCGCCACGCTCCAGGCCAACGGCAACTACGCGACCCCGAGCGGCGGTCTCCTCCACCGCAAGGCGAAGGGGCTTTCCTACGACGATCCCTCGTTCCCGGCCGGCCAGGTGGCTGCGAAGACGAAGATCGACTCCTTCATCTGCCCGTCGACGCCGGTCGGCGACCGTGATCCGCAGTATGGCTACGGCGGCGTCGACTACATGGTCTTCGCCCTGTCCGACGTCGATGCCACTCCCGGGTCGGCCACGTACGGCATGCGTACCCCGTCGGCCGGCTCCGCAGGCTGGCTCGCGCAAGTCGTCGCCCCGATGCTCTCCTGCGAGGGAGTCGGCATGGGCGCGATCACCGACGGCTCGAGCAAGACGCTGCTTTGGATCGAGGACGCCAGCCGCTGCAATCCGACCGTGGCGAAGTTCGGGGCGATGTCGTCCCGCGTCTCGCCGGTTTCGAGCCCCGCCGACCCGGTCCCCTACGGCTCCGCGCTCCCCGGCACCCCGGGTGGCCGTCGTGTCTACGCCTGGGCCGATCCGGACGCCGTGGCCAACGGCTACTCCGGTCCGAGCAACTCCCTCGGGTCGCGGCTGGCGAAGATCAACAACAACGCCCGGCCGATCGGTGGCCCGGCGGAGTGCCTCTGGTCGGTCAACAATTGCGGCCCGAACGACGAGCCGTTCGGCTTCCACCCGAGCGGTGTCAACTCCACCTTCGGCGACGGTTCGGTCCGTTTCCTCGGTGACGACATCGACGGCGTGGTGGTGAAGTTCATGGTCGGCGCTGCCGACGGCCAGAACGTCAACATCGACTGACCCCAGCCCCTGACGGTTTCCGGCACCGGCCGGTGCGGATCGCTCCGCGCCGGCCGGTGCACCTTTGTTTCAGAGCTTCCCCGTCTCGCAGCACCAGAGAACCCCATGCGTCACATCCATCTTTCCTTCGCTCTGCTCCTCGTTGCCCTCATCGGCTGTTCCTCGGCGACCACGAAGATGGCCGAGCCGGTGCCGATCAGCGGTTCCCTCACCGGCGCCGATGGCCAACCGGTGGGCAATGTCCTCCTCATGCTCCAGCCCACGAGTTCCGGTTTCATGGTCGGCTGCGAAGTCGACAAGGATGGGAAGTTCACCGGCGAAGCGGTGCCGGGGTCATACGCCTGGTTCATCAATCGCTCGGCGAAGGCCACGGACGCCGATGCCGCCTTGGCGAAAGTCAAGGAAGATCTCCAGCGTGGCAGCCTCGACCGGCGCGTCACGGTCGGTTCGGGCCCCCTCGACATCAAGCTCCCCTGATGCGGCGACGACGCCCGACAGATTCGGTCGAATCCGACACCCCGGGGCTCGCGCCTCGGGGTGTTTTTTTGCCCACGTGCGTCGGCTGGCCGGAGTCTGCCGCCGGTCGGTCTCTTTTTTTCGATGGCGATCATCGGGAAAACGACGTTTTGATGAGCCCCCCTCGAATCTATGGTTAACCGCACGGCCGAGCTTGGAAGAGCGAACGGCTGGGAGAGCGGAACCGGCCGGTGGGGGCGTTACCAGACCGCCCCCACCGGCGGCCGTTTCTGAGCCCCCGATACTTACGCTCGAGTGCCCCGCCGCCGTGCCGGCGTCCCCACTCCTTCGACGCGGACCTCACCGGCCCAAAACGAGAGCCCGCCGCAGGAGGTTTCGACGCGGACCGTGACCCCCTCCCACTGAAGGTGGGAGACATCGAGGATTCTCACGCCGACCCGTCCACCGGGCACGGCCACGTCCCGAAAAAAGGACTGCACCGCGAACTCGGTAACGCCTTCGAAGCGCAACCGGATCGCCGCCTCGGCGGAGGTGAGGCGGAGGATCACCACCGCGGCGCCCCGGCTGGTGAGGGTGTATCGCACGTCCGACGGGTACCAGGCGCCGGCATCGTGCAGGACCGGATGCTCCTTGGCGTGGGTAAGCATCACGCTCGGGATTCGTTCCACGATTCACCACCTTCGGGGAGCCAGGCAGGGAAACCACTACCGTACTCTCCATGAATGAGCGATGGATGAGAATCCCATGAAGGCACCGTGAGAACCGGCGCGCCTTCGTGCGCTCGAGGCGGCTCACCGATTCCTCCCGAAGCACTCGACACCCGCTCGCGGAGACGTCGTCGGACCCACGTACGAGGCTTTTGGCAGGCTCTCCACTCCGGCACGGTCTCAAGCTCCCGCCGCCCCGCCACGAGCGCGTCGATCCCGGCACCGGCCTGCATGCTCACCGGGTTCCTCCTTCAAGCCGTCGACGCGGCGCGCGATGCCGACGGAGGAAACTGACCGCCTCGCTCGTGGAGCCCCCGAAGGCTTTCGCGGAATCCTGGCCGGCAGGTTCATCACGCCGACGACGGCTTTGGATTCATGGCCGCCTCATGGTTCGCTCGCGATCTGCTCACCGGATGCGGCGGGCGATCTGGAAAAACAGCCATCGCTGACGTGTTCGTGTCGCATGAGCGCACCTGCGCCCTTGCTCATGCCGATTTCACTCGCAAGTTCGCCTTGGCGCTGTCACCGCTTTCACGACACCCTTCGCACAACGCTTCCCGACCAGGACCGCACGCACACCCGGAGACCACAGTCATGCGCTCGGCATCGTTTCCTGCCCGTCTCCTCGACCGGTGCATCCGCATCGGCCTCTCGACGGCGATGTTCACAGCGGGCCTTCCGGCCGTCGCCACGCCGATCGATTTCAGCGGCTCGGCCTACACGCAGGACTTCCAGTCGATGACCGGGGGCGCGTTCAATGCGACCACGATCTCCGTCGGGAACATGCTCGACGTCTCGACGCTCGCGATGTCGGGGAGCGCGGCCGGCGTGAACGGTTGGTACGTCTACGGCGGCAACGCCACGCCGCGGCAGGGCATCTCGAACGGATCCTCGTCGACCGGGTCGTTCTACCAATTGATCGACGGCAACGGAGGCCGGGCCCTCGGTTCGCAAGGATCCGGCAATGCGAACTGGTTCTTCGGAGTCGTTCTCAAGAACACCTCCGGTGCCACGATCAACAACCTCACTCTCGCCTACGACGCGGTGATGAACCGTAATCCCGCGACGACCGCGAACGCGTATCCACTCTCCTGGCTCGTGAGCAACGCGACGGTGGCGTCGGGAAGCGCCACCGGCGCCGGCACGTTCGCCAACGGTGCCGGCACCTGGAACACGACGACGCTCGGCTTCTCGACGCCGTCGAGCGGTACCGGCGCCCCGGGCACCCAGGCAGCGATCAATCCCATGTTCACGATCGGGAGCAGATCGGGGAATCTCACGAACATGACCTGGGAAGCGGACCAGTACCTCTACATCCGCTGGAACGAGACGGACGAAGCGGGCGCCGACGCCACCGCCGGCGTCGACAACTTCTCCCTCACCCCACTGGCCGTGAACAACCTCTCCTGGAACGTCGCCGGCAGCGGCGTGTGGGACACGACCACCGCCAACTGGACGGCAGGCTCCGGTGCCACGACCTTCGCCAACGGCGACCAGGCCACCTTCTCGAATGCCGCCGGCGGCACGATCACCCTCTCGGGTGCCCTCGCTCCCTCGACCGTCGTCGTCTCCGCCGCCTCAGGCACCTACACCTTCTCGGGCCCCGGGGCCGGCGACGCGATCAGCGGTGCCGCCTCGCTCAGCAAGAGCAACGCCGGTACGCTCGCCCTGACGAGCGTGAACACCTACGCGGGCGGCACAAGCCTCTCGGGCGGCACTCTCGAGATCGACGGCGACGGCAGGCTCGGCTCGGGTGGCGTGACGATCTCCGGTGGAGCCACCTTGCGGAGCACCTCGGCGACCGATTTCGCCCTCGCGAACACGCTCGGCATCGGCTCCGGTGGCGGCACGATCGACACCGGTGCCTCGAACATGTCGGTGGCGGGGGTGAGCTCGCTCTCCGGGGTGCTCACGAAGGCCGGCAGCGGCTCGCTCACCGTGAGCGGCGCCTTCTCCCCCGGAGCCGGCGGCGGCGTGAGCGTCGCAGCGGGGAATCTCGTCCTCGGCAACGGCCCCACCGCGAGCGGCGTCTACAACATCGGCGCGTCGGGTGTCCTCACCGGAAACCTCGTCCTCTCCGGGACGCAGCGGATGAACGTCAACGACGGGGCGAACCTGTCAGGCGCGGGCCAGGTGCAGCTTGCCACCTCGGGCGCTCTCCTCTCGAACGTCTCGGGCAACGCCGGCGGCACGATCTCGGCGGGCATCGGCCTGAACTCCTCCGCTGCGCCCTTCACGGCGGGCAGTTGGACCGGCGACGTCTACACCCCCGGCAGCTTCCTGGCGACGATCGGCGCTACGCAAGGACCGACCGGCGTGGCCGGCACGCTCACCGTGAACGGCACGATCTCGGGTGATTCCGACCTCGATCTCTCGAACAGCTCCGCCGCCGGCGGCGGCGGCGGCGTGCTCACGCTCGGCGCGCGGAACACCTACGCGGGCAACACGACGATCAACACCGGCTCACCCACCATCGCCGGCAACGCC
>Ga0209770_10000713_pt1 | contig 17833 bp, 13 predicted proteins | sample LauGreSu1BDMLBDD_2_FD_187572 | JGI IMG/M metagenome (GOLD analysis project Ga0209770, IMG submission 187572) | Freshwater lake microbial communities from Lake Michigan, USA - Su13.BD.MLB.DD (SPAdes) (version 2) | ecosystem: Environmental > Aquatic > Freshwater > Lake | place: Lake Michigan, USA...
TTGTAAACGCTCTGTTGATACATGGGTGTAGATCTGTGTCGTTGCAAGGGATGCATGTCCCAAAATTTCCTGAACCGTTCGCAAATCTGCACCGCCTTCTAATAAGTGTGTCGCGGCTGAATGTCTCAGAGCATGAGGACCCATCCGTTCAACTCCTTCGATTGCCTGAAGGGCGTTATAAACAACTGTACGTACAGTTCGCTGATCTATTCGCTTTCCTCGTGCGCCGAGAAAAACGGCGTTGCCAGAAAGTGAGTTCTTCAACAAATCTCTTCCATCCTTGAGCCAGGCATTTAACGCCTTCATCGCTGGATTGCCCAAAGGAATTGTGCGTTCCTTGTTACCTTTACCTAAAACTCGAATTGTTTGGCGATCGTAATCAATATCGCCTAAATCTAATCCGCAAAGCTCTGCAACACGGGCACCTGATGCGTACAACATCTCAACCATGGCAACATCGCGTAATGAAATTGGAGTTTCTTCCTCAGCGGCACGGGTAGCCAAAGAATCCATTGCGACCTTTGCATCGGCAATTTCTAGAACTTCTGGAAGAGTTCTATGCCCCTTAGGTGTTGCCAAGGTGGCAGCAACATCCTTTTCCAAAAACTTATTTTTAACCGCCCACTTTGTAAATAAACGCACAGAGACTGCTCGACGAGACAGTGTTGTTCGCGCTCCACCCTTAACTTGCTGGTTAGCCAACCACGAACGCAAATGTATGAGCTGTAAATCTGAAATATCTGAAACGCCAATTGCTTCTAGGTGTTCTACCAATGACTCTAAATCACCAAGATAGGCACGAATTGTGTGCTCAGATAAAGAACGTTCAACTTGCAGGTGGCGAGTAAAAGCCGCGATTAGCTTTTCATAATTTTCGCTCACGTTAACAGTTTACTCAGGCTTACGTCCTTGACGCATTAATCCGAAGGTAACGGCATCTTCGAGAGCCATAGCCGATGCGGCGATAACGTTTTCGTGAACTCCTACGGTGTTCCATTCACCCTTACCGTCACTGGTTTCGACCAATACACGAGTGATTGCACCAGTACCTAGGCGACCCTCAAGAATTCGAACCTTGTAATCGGTTAATTCGAGTGTTGAAAGTTCTGGGTAAAGTGAGATCAAACCTGTTCGCAGTGCATTATCAAATGCGTTAACCGGACCATTTCCTTCGCCACTGCAAGTTATCTCTTGGCCCATAGCGGTCACAGTTACTTCAGCCTTAGTCGTGATGGATTGATCTGCTGCACGCTCGACTGATGTAACCCAATGATTGATCGTAAAGAATGATGGACGCTTTCCAGACATCTCTTCATGTACCAATAACTCAAATGATGCATCAGCTGCTTCAAAGGTGAATCCGCGTGATTCCATATCCTTAACTCGATCAACAATGCGCCCGATTAACTCTTTATCTCCGCCAAGATCTACGCCGAGTTCTTGTGACTTTAATTCGATAGATGCACGGCCGGCCATATCAGAAACCAACATACGCATATCGTTTCCAACTGATGCTGGATCTTCATGTTGATACAACGATGGATCTACCTTGATCGCACTTGCATGCAAACCAGCCTTGTGAGCAAAGGCAGATACACCTACATATGGCTGGCGACCGCTAGGGGCAACATTTGTAACCTCTGCAACTGCATGTGAAATTCTGAAAGCCTCTTGTAGTGCGTTGGGAGGAAGAACCATCTGCTTCTTCTTTAGCTCTAGATTGGCGATGATTGTCACAAGATCAGCGTTTCCGGTTCGCTCGCCATATCCATTTAAAGTTCCCTGAACATGTGTTGCACCTGCAGCAACAGCGGCCATTGAATTTGCAACCGCGCAACCTGTGTCATTGTGGCAATGAATGCCCAAACGAGCCGAGCTTTCAGTTAATACATCATGGACAACTTGCGACAACTCATCAGGCAACATTCCGCCGTTGGTATCGCACAGCGCAATTACATCTGCACCCGCCTCTGCTGCAACTCGTACTACTTCTAGTGCATATGCACGGTTGCTGCGATAACCATCAAAGAAGTGCTCTGCATCAAGAAAAACACGTTGGCCTTCTTCGCGAAGGTGCGTTACAGAATCACGGATCATCGCAAGGTTTTCATCTAAAGATGTTTTTAGCGCCAGGTCCACATGGCGATCAAAAGCTTTAGCAACCAGAGTTACCGCCGGTGCTCCGCTGTCACGCAACGCTCCAAGTAGAACATCATCAGCGGCCTTTGCATTAGGGCGTCGTGTTGCACCGAAAGCCACGAAGGTAGCGTTCTTAAGCTTTAACTCTTTTCTAGCAAGTGCGAAAAATTCAGTGTCCTTGGGATTTGCACCGGGCCATCCGCCCTCGATAAAGCCAACACCTAAATCATCTAGGTGGCGGGCGATGTTGAGCTTGTCATGAACTGAAAGATTTAATCCCTCTTGTTGGGCACCATCACGCAAGGTTGTGTCATAGATATGGAATGAATCATTAACTGGCATTACTTAACCGCACTCATCCAGTTGTGCTTATCTGCGATTGTGCCGTGCTGAATTCCCAATAAGTGATTGCGGATCTGCATAGTAATTGTTCCTGGCTGACCATCGCCTGTAACCCAAGTACCCATTGCACTCTTTGCTTGTCCTACTGGAGAAACAACAGCTGCGGTTCCGCAAGCAAAAATCTCGGTGATCTCACCAGATGTAACACCATCGCGCCAATCATCAACAGAGAGCATTACCTCATCGACCTTGTATCCAAGATCTGTAGCAACCGACAAGATCGAATCGCGGGTTATTCCTGGTAACAAAGTTCCGGTGAGCTTTGGAGTAATTACTGTTGCATCGGCACCCTTACCCTTTACAAAGTAAAGATTCATGCCACCCATCTCTTCAACCCATTTACGTTCCTTGGCATCGATCCAAACAACTTGATCGCAACCCTCTTTCGCTGCAGCCTTTTGCGCAACCAGTGATGCTGCGTAATTTCCGCCGCACTTTGCCTCACCTGTTCCACCCTGTGCTGCGCGAACATATTCCGTCGAAATCCACACAGAGACAGCCTTTGAAGGATCAAAGTATGCCCCTGCTGGTGTTGCAATAAGAAGGTAGGTGGCCTTATTTGTTGGACGTACGCCTAAACCAACCTCTGTTGCGATCATAAATGGACGGATATACAGCGACTCTCCTACTTTGTTCGGAACCCAACCGCCATCTTGGGCAACAAGTGCTTCAACAGTTTCCATAAATAATTCAACTGGCATTTCAGGAAGTGCCAATCTCTTTGCAGAGTTGATGAATCTCTTTGCATTTGCAGTTGGGCGAAAGAGTGAAATAGAACCATCTGGTTGACGGTATGCCTTCATTCCTTCAAAGATCTCTTGACCGTAATGGAAAACCGCTGTTGCTGGGTCCAATGAGATTGGACCGTATGGCATCAGGTGAGGTTCTCCCCAACCATCTTTTTCACTCCACTCGCACATCACCATGTGATCGGTGTAGTACTTACCAAAACCACCTTCAGCAACTAGCGCATCACGCGTAGCTGCATCTTTAGCGTTGGGATTAAGAGTGATCTTCATGATTACAGTGCGCTTGCTAGCGCATCTCCAATTTCAGTAGTGCTTCGCTTTTTATCACCACGTGCTAACAGATCTGCCGCTACCGCCTTTTCGACATCGCGCGCTGCATCTGAAAGCCCAAGGTGATCCAGCATCATTGCAACCGACATAACAGTTGCAGTTGGGTCAGCTAAGTTCTTTCCAGCAATATCTGGAGCTGAACCATGTACCGGTTCAAACATTGATGGGAATTTTCCAGTTGGATTGATATTGCCAGATGCAGCAAGACCAATACCGCCACAGATAGCTGCAGCGATATCAGTCAAGATGTCTCCAAAAAGGTTATCCGTTACAACTACATCAAAACGCTCTGGGTTTGTAACAAAGAACATTGACGCTGCATCAACATGTAAATAATCAGTTGTGATCGCCGGGTACTCCTTAGCAACCTCATTGAATGTGCGTGTCCACAAACCACCGGCGCGAGTTAAAACATTGTTCTTGTGCACGAGGGTGAGCTTTTTGCGTTCGCGCTTTGAAGCACGCTCAAAGGCATCACGAATTACACGTTCTGCGCCACGACGGGTATTGAGGCTTTCCTCTGTTGCAATCTCTGCATCGGTGCCTTCTGCAAGAACGCCACCTGCACCAACGTATGGACCTTCAGTACCTTCGCGCACAACCACAAAATCAATTGGTGCCTTCGTTGCAAGAGGTCCTGTAACTCCTGGCATTAAACGTGCGGGACGAAGGTTGATGTAGTGATCAAATGCAAAACGAAGCTTGAGTAAAAGACCACGCTCTAGAACTCCGCTAGGAACCGTTGGATCTCCAACAGCGCCGAGCAAAATGACATCTGACTTTGCAAGATCTGCCAAGGTTGCATCCGGCAAAACTTCACCTGTTCGATGCCAAAATGCAGCGCCAAGATCATATGAAGTTTTCTTAAACTCCACCGAATACTTCTTTGCAACAACATCCAGAACCTTGAGGCCTTCACCTACTACCTCAGGGCCGATGCCATCTCCTGCGATAACCGCCAAATTGATTGTTCTCATTACCCCACCAAAGTTACAGAGCGAACTAGAACTGCTCCAGTTTCCTTCTTAACAGATGTAATCAAATCATCGCTAATTTGTGAATCAACTGTAAGTGCCATCAACGCTTCTCCGCCTGCTGCACTACGTGCAACCTGCATACCTGCAATATTGATGCCAGCTTTTCCAAGTGCATTACCCACAGCGCCAACAACACCTGGCTTATCTGAGTAACGAAGGAACAAAAGGTTTTCAGTTGGTGGAAGATCAAGATCAAATCCATCGATTGCGATGATCTTTTCTACCTTACGAATACCCATCAAGGTTCCATCAACGGTAACAATCTTGCCATCGGCAAGTGCTGCGCGAAGAGAGATCATGCTGCGGTACTCAGGGCTTTCGGGATCTGTAACAACAGATGATGTAACTCCGCGTTCTGCAGCAAGTGCAGGAGCGTTTACATATGTCACATCAAGTAGTCCGCAACCAAGAAGAGCACCCTTCAGTGCGCTAGTGGCAAGGATTGATGAATCATGCTCAGAGATATCGCCCTTAACAGTTAAGTCCATACTTACTGGAGCCTCGCCTGCAATCGCGGTTGCAATCTGTGCCATCTTTTCAACCAACGGCAAGCTTGGGCGAATCTCTTCATGAATCGCTCCACCCTTTACATTGACCGCATCAGGAACAAGCTCGCCGGCTAGTGCTTTACGGACTGAAACAGCAACTGCAATACCTGCTCGCTCTTGAGCCTCATCCGTTGATGCACCCAAGTGAGGCGTTGCAACAACTTGATCCAAAGTAAATAGTGGTGAATCTGTGCATGGTTCTGTTGAAAACACATCAAGTCCAGCACCTGCTACGCGACCTTCGGTGATTGCATCAAATAGCGCTGCTTCATCAAGGACGCCACCACGAGCAGCGTTAATAATGCGAACCGTTGGCTTCACCTTCTTAAGCGCTTCTACGCCGATTAAGTTTGCAGTTTCCTTGGTCTTTGGAAGGTGAATTGTGATGAAATCTGAAACCTTCAAGAGCTCATCAAGTTCAACTAAACGCACACCCAGTTGTGCTGCACGTGCTGGCTGCAGATATGGATCGTAAGCAACAACATCCATTCCAAAGGCCTGCATGCGATGTGCAACTAACTGTCCGATGCGACCAAAGCCAACGATTCCGAGTGTCTTTTCAAAGATCTCAGCACCTGTGTACTTTGAACGCGCCCACTTACCGTTGCGCAATGCAGCGTGTGCAGGTGAAACAAAACGTGCTGATGCCATAAGCAAAGCAATTGCAAGCTCTGCAGCTGAAACAATGTTTGATGTAGGTGCATTAACAACCATGACACCGGCAGCGGTTGCGGCAGGAATATCAACATTGTCTAGACCAACACCGGCACGTGCAATTACCTTTAAACCCTTTGCTGCTGCGATCGCTTCTGCATCCATCTTTGTTGCAGAACGAATCAAAACCGCATCTACACCTTTAGCAAGTGCTGCAAGAAGTTCACCGCGGTTTGCACCATCACAGTTAACAACTTCAAAATCAGGACCTAACGCTTCAAGTGTTGCAGGACTGAGCTCTTCAGCGATTAAAACTATGGGTTTAGCCACGCGCTGCGCTGCCTTCCTTGTAATCGTCACCCTTTGACTGCTTCATCCAAGAGAACATCTTGCGAAGTTCGCGACCAACCGCCTCGATTGGGTGGGTCTCGCCCTTAGCGCGAAGTGATTTAAATTCAGGTGCTCCAGCCTCTTGGTCATCAATAAAGCGCTTTGCAAATGCTCCGCTTTGGATATCTGCAAGAACCGCCTTCATATTTTCCTTGACGCGTGGATCGATAACACGTGGACCAGAAACATAATCACCGAATTCAGCTGTGTCAGAAACTGACCAACGCTGCTTTGCGATTCCACCTTCGTACATCAAGTCAACGATCAACTTAAGTTCATGCAAGCACTCGAAGTATGCAACCTCTGGCTGGTATCCAGCTTCGGTCAAAGTTTCGAAACCGTACATAACTAGCTGTGATGCGCCGCCGCAAAGAACTGACTGCTCACCAAATAGATCTGTCTCTGTCTCTTCAGTAAATGTTGTAAGGATTCCGCCCGCGCGAAGTCCGCCGATCGCCTTTGCATATGAAAGAGTCAATGGCCATGCGTTGCCTGTTGAATCCTGCTCAACAGCAACAATTACTGGAACTCCACGACCTGCTGCGTATTCGCGACGGACAAGGTGGCCTGGTCCCTTTGGTGCAACCATGCAAACATCAACAGATGCTGATGGCTTGATGTAACCGAAACGGATGTTGAATCCATGTCCGAAGAACAGCGCATCGCCATCCTTTAGATTTGGCAGGATTGAATCTGTGTAAATGTGGCGCTGCAAGTGATCTGGCGCCAAAATCATGATGACAGTTGATTCCTTAACAGCTTCAGCAACGCTAACAACACGAAGGCCTTCTGCCTCTGCCTTTGCGCGTGATGGTGAACCATCCTTTAGGCCAACTCGTACATCGACTCCGCTATCACGCAGGTTAAGTGCGTGTGCATGTCCTTGTGAGCCGTAACCGATGATCGCGACTTTGCGACCCTGGATGATTGATAGATCAGCATCCTCTTCGTGATACATCGTTGCTGCCACGGTATTTCTCCATTCGCCTTTTGTGTTTGGTTGTTACTAGTTTTGGTAATCAGCCTGACCGCTGTCTGCGGTAGGAATACTTTGAGTGCTAAGGGTACGGTCTGCCAGCGAACCGCTGCCACGCTCAATTGCAACTAAGCCTGATTGAGCCAGTTCACGGATGCCAAAACGCTCTAGAGCGTTAAGTAGATCACTGATTTTCGCCCCATCCCCCGTTGCTTCAATGGTCAGCGATTCGGGATCCTCATCAACGATTGTTGCGCCATAAGTTTCAATCACAGCATCAACATCAAAACGATTCTTTGAAGTAGCAGAGATCTTTACAAGCAACAGCTCTGCTTGGACAGAGTCATCAAGCTTTAGCTCAGCAATATGAATGACATTAACCAACTTATCGAGCTGGCGAATCACTTGTTCTAGTGAGTGGCTTTCAACATTGATAACAATTGTCATTCGCGAAATATCAGGGTTTTCAGTTGGACCTACAGCAAGTGAATCAATGTTGTACGCACGACGTGAGAACAACCCTGCAACACGTGCAAGAACTCCTGGAGAGTTTTCTACCAGAACAGAAAGGGTGTGTGTACTCATTACAGCTCCTGCGAATCCCAGTCGGGCGCCATTTCGCGCGCAATTTTAATGTCATCATTTGATGTTCCTGCTGCAACCATTGGCCACACCATCGCATCACGGAAAACTCGGAAATCAACTACAACAGGTTGATCATTAATGGCATTTGCCTGCTTGATAACTGCATCAACATCTTCAGGACGATCGCAGGTTAATCCGACGCAACCCATTGCATCGGCAAGCTTTACAAAATCCGGAACTCGCTTAGATTCCAAACTGGTATTTGAGTAACGGCCCTCGTAAAACAGTGTCTGCCATTGGCGAACCATTCCGAGAGATTCATTGTTAATAATCGCAACCTTAATTGGAATGTTGTTCAGTGCGCATGTAACCAGCTCTTGGTTGGTCATCTGGAAGCAACCATCGCCATCAATTGCCCAAACAGTTGTGTCAGGTGCGCCAACCTTTGCACCCATTGCAGCAGGAACCGCATATCCCATTGTTCCAAGTCCACCAGAGTTCAACCAGGTGCGAGGATTTTCATACTTTACAAATTGCGCTGCCCACATTTGATGCTGACCAACACCTGCAACATAAATTGCTTCAGGGCCTGTCAGCGCGCTAATACGTTCAATTACATACTGAGGTGACAAAGAACCATCTTTCGGCTTGTCATAACCCAACGGATATGTTGCGCGAAGCTTGTTCATTGCAGCAAGCCATGGGCTGATATCAGTGCGGGCCTTTGCAAACTCTGCCTTTACCGCAGGGATAAGAGCAGCAATGGTGTGCTTGAGATCGCCCACAACAGGTACATCTGCAAAACGATTCTTACCGATCTCAGCAGGATCAATATCTGCGTGAATTACCTTGGCATTAACAGCAAAGGTAGAAAGCTTTCCAGTTACTCGATCATCAAAACGTGCACCCAATGTAATCAGCAAATCCGCCTTTTGAAGCGCAGTTACCGCACCAACAGTTCCGTGCATTCCAGGCATTCCGTAATGCTGTGGATGGCTGTCAGGGAAGGAGCCCAACGCCATCAAAGTTGTAACAACAGGTGCGCCGACTAGTTCAGCAAGTTGCATTAACTCCTTTGAAGCGTTGGACTTAATTACTCCACCGCCAACATAAAAGACAGGTTTAGCTGATTGCGCGATTAATGCAGCAGCATCTTTGATCGCTTGACTCGTTGGTTCGATTTGTGGATGGTAGCCAGGAAGCGATAGCTCCTTTGGCCACACAAAATCAGTTTCCTTTTGAAGTGCATCCTTTGCGATGTCAACAAGTACCGGTCCTGGTCGACCAGAACCTGCAATGTAAAAGGCTTCGGCGATTGCGCGAGGAATATCCTTTGGATCTGTTACTAAATAATTATGCTTAGTAAATGGCATTGTGATGCCACGAATATCAGCCTCCTGGAAAGCATCTGTTCCAATTGCAGCTGAAGGAACTTGTCCAGTAATTGCAACCAATGGAACAGAGTCCATCGCTGCATCTGCGAGAGGTGTAACTAAGTTGGTAGCACCTGGGCCTGATGTTGCAATGCAGACTCCAACGCGACCAGTAACTTGGGCATATCCAGTTGCAGCATGGCCAGCGCCTTGTTCGTGGCGCACCAAGATGTGGCGAATCTTGCTATCAAAGATTGGATCGTAGGCAGGAAGAATTGCGCCACCTGGAATTCCAAACATCACATCGACGCCGGCAGACTCCAAAGATTGCACGAGAGAACTAGCTCCACTCATCTTCTTGCTCATATCCATCTCCTTTCAATTCTCGCCATTCACTGCACAGATGTGTGAAATGAAAAAACCCTCAGATAACTGAGGGTGGCGCATGATCACAAACCGATCACGCGCCTTTAAATCACCACCACAAATGTTGTGCTCATGGGCTTATTCTCCAATGAAGCAGGCTCATCGTCAAGGGATGAGATGGAGATCTCACCATTTGGGAAAACCTGGTGGGGAAAACCTAGTGGGAAAAACCTAGTGGGCAAAACCCTTAGCTGCAGACCGCACCCTTTGATGCAGAGCCGACCAACTTTGAATACTTAGCCAGGACACCCGTTGAGTACTTATGTGTCAGAGGCTTCCAACCAACCTTGCGTGCTTCTAACTCTGCTGGATCTACTAATAGATCAAGGGTGCGATTGGTGATATCAATTCGAACTTTGTCGCCATCCTTAATGAATGCGATCGGTCCCCCATCAACAGCTTCTGGTGCAACATGTCCAACACACAAACCAGTTGAACCACCAGAGAATCGTCCATCAGTTAAGAGCAGAGTTGATTTTCCAAGTCCAGCACCTTTTATTGCGCCGGTGATCATCAGCATCTCGCGCATTCCAGGTCCACCCTTTGGGCCTTCGTAACGAATAACAACAACATCGCCAGCTTGGATTGTTCCGTTCTCTAAAGCATCCATCGCCGCTTGTTCACGTTCAAATACTCGTGCCGGTCCTTCAAAGCTTTCAATTCCAATTCCAGCAGTTTTGCAAACCGCACCTTCTGTTGAAAGTGTTCCACCCAAAATTGTGATTCCAACATCTGTCGATATCGGTGATGAAACTGCCTTTAAGATCTGTCCATCTGGATCTGGTGGTGCAATCTCTTTGAGATTTTCCGCCATTGTCTTGCCAGTTACCGTTAAAACATCACCATGCAATAGGCCAGCATCAAGTAAGCCCTTAAGAACAACTGGAATTCCGCCGACCTTGTCGACATCGCTCATTACAAACTTTCCAAATGGCTTCAAATCTCCCAGCAATGGAACCTTTGAACCAATTCGATGGAAATCATCAAGGGAAAGATCAACATTGGCCTCGTTGGCGATAGCCAATAAGTGAAGTACTGCATTAGTAGAGCCACCTAATGCCATCAAAATTGTGATTGCATTTTCAAAGGCGGGCTTTGTCAAAATATCGCGGGTTGTAATTCCTTGGCGAATAAGTTCTACAACTGCAGCTCCTGATGCAATCGCGTATGTATCGCGACGACGATCAACGGCAGGAGGCGCAGCAGATCCTGGAAGTGATAGGCCGATTGCTTCACCAATACTTGCCATTGTGTTGGCGGTGTACATGCCACCACAGGCACCCTCGCCTGGGCAGATCGCACGTTCGATTTGATCAACACGATCTTGTGTAATCAAACCTCGAGCACAAGCACCAACCGCCTCAAAGGCATCGATGATGGTGACATCTTTTCCATCTACTTGTCCTGGCAATGTTGAACCTGCATAAACAAAAACACTTGCAACATCGATTCGAGCTGCAGCCATCATCATTCCTGGAAGTGATTTATCACAACCTGCAAAGGTCACCATTCCATCCAGACGCTCTGCCTGCATTACACATTCAACAGAGTCTGCAATTACTTCACGGGAGACAAGAGAAAAGTGCATACCCTCGTGACCCATTGAGATTCCATCAGATACCGAAATAGTTCCAAACTGCATCGGGAATCCGCCTGCATCAAGTACGCCTTGCTTTGATGCCTTGGCTAGACGATCTAAAGAGAGATTGCAAGGCGTGATCTCATTCCATGATGAAGCAATACCAATTTGAGGTTTTACCCAATCCTCATCTCCCATTCCAACTGCGCGCAACATTCCGCGGGCTGGCGCTCTTTCAAGTCCATCAGTGACGACATTAGAGCGCGGCTTCATGTTAGGCATGAGAGAATTCTACCCTCTTGATAACTCATTTATCAGTCGAATAATTGGAGTCGTAACGTGTCACAGTCCTCATCTGCCCAAACCCTAGATCCAACAAGATGGCGAACTTTGTTTGTCGTCGCAACCGCACAGTTAATGATTGTTCTGGATAGCTCGATCATGAACATCGCGATCCCAAGCGCAAAGGTTGACCTAGGAATCTCAGATGCTAATCAGCATTGGGTCATTACCGCATACACCTTGGCCTTCGGCTCATTGTTGCTACTGGGCGGACGTATCGGTGATTACATGGGTCGCAGAAAGATCTTCTTAATCGGATTAATCGGATTTGCGGCAGCATCTGCGTTAGGTGGCGTTGCGTCAAATCAGGGAATGCTTTTTGCCTCACGTGCACTTCAAGGAGTCTTTGGCGCATTATTGGCACCAGCTGCTCTATCAATCATTTCAGTTACCTTCACAGTTCCTAAGGAGCGAGCAAAGGCATTTGGTGTAATTGGTGCAATTTCTGGTGGAGGCGCAGCTATTGGACTGATCTTGGGTGGCGCGCTCACTGAGTTCTTCTCATGGCGCTGGTGTCTCGGAGTAAATACTCCCATTGCAGTAGTAGTTGCAATCTTGGCAATTAAATTTGTTAAGGAATCAAAGGCACAGGGAGATAACACCTATGACATCCCTGGCGTAATTACTGCAACTGCAGGTTTATTCTCACTTACATATGGTTTCAATGAGGCCGCACTTAAGGGTTGGTCTGATCCACTCACAATCACTTTCTTGATTGTTGCAGTTGTTCTACTGGTCATTTTTGTTGCTATTGAAATGCGTGTGAAGAATCCATTAATGCCACTTCGCGTCGTAACAGAGCGCAACCGTGGCGGTTCATACCTAGGCTCGCTTGTTGTGGGTGCTGGATTGTTCTCAATGTTTTTGTTCCTAGGTTTATACCTTCAGGTAATTTTGGGATACAGCCCACTCAAGTCAGGCTTTGCATTCCTTCCATTTACTGCAGGAATTATTGTCTTTGCCGGAATCGCATCGACATTGCTTCCAAAGGTTGGACCTAAGCCTTTGATGGTTCCAGGATTGTTAGCAGCAAGTATTGGTCTATTGCTTATGACTCGTATTACCCCTGAAACCTCATACACGACACATGTTTTGCCATCATTGTTGATTATGTCTAGCGGTATGGCGTTGGTATTTATTCCGCTGACATCGACAGCGTTACATGCAGTTTCAAACCATGACACAGGTGTTGCAAGTGCGATGGTTAACACCAGTCAGCAGATTGGTGGCTCGCTCGGAACCGCGCTGCTCAACACAATTGCAGCTTCTGCTACAACCACATTTGCCGCTGCAAATACTCAGCTCGGTGAAAAGGTAATGCCATACGCAATGACACATGGCTTTACAGTTGCATTTAAGTTCAGCGCAGCGCTTCTGTTTATAGGCGCGATTGTGCTGTTCTTCTTTATCAATATTGGTAAAGAGTCACTTGTTGAAACTGAAGGCGCAGGCTTTCACTAACTAGAAATTAGTTACCTTGACCAAGGTGGCCAAGTAGAAGCTCTCGTACGCGAGCAGCATCTGCTTGGCCCTTTGTCTCTTTCATGACCGCGCCAATCAACGCTCCTGCTGCAGGCAAATGTCCGTTGCGAACCTTCTCTGCAGTTTCTGCTTGCTCAGCACAAACCTTTTCAATAGCTGCCATTAGTGCGCCGTCATCATTTACAACCTTAATGCCGCGCTTTGTCACAACTTCTGATGGCTTACCTTCACCAGCGATAACACCTTCGACTACTTGACGGGCAAGCTTGTCGGTAAGTTCTCCCGCATTAACAAGTGCCACGATCTCTGCCACATCTTGTGGAGTGATCGCAAGATCTGCGATCGCAACATCCTTATCATTTGCAATTCTTGAGATCTCACCAAGCCACCAACTGCGTGCCTTTGACGGATCTGAACCAAGAAGCACTGTTGCTTCAACAATATCTAGAACATCTGCGTTGATCATCGCGGCCATTTCCTTTTCAGGAACAGCCCATGCCTCTTGCAAACGCTTGCGACGAATTGATGGACGCTCTGGCAATCCTGCGCGCAGGGTTTCGATCCATGCAGCATCTGGTGCAACTGGCACTAGATCTGGCTCTGGGAAGTAACGATAATCCTCAGCTTGTTCCTTGGATCGACCTGAACGAGTTAGCCCTGTGTCCTCTTGGAAGTGACGAGTTTCTTGTACTACTCGCCCACCTGCGTTTAGCAACTCTGCATGGCGAATCATCTCGCCGCGAACTGCGCGCTCTACTGAACGCAAAGAGTTCACATTCTTAGTCTCGCTACGGGTACCTAGCTTTTCGGCACCAATTAAACGTAAGGAAACATTTGCATCACAACGCAACGATCCTTGCTCCATCTTCACATCGCTGACACCTAATGAGCGCAAAATGTCACGTAGTTCAGCAACATAAGCCTTAGCCACCTCTGGCGCATACTTGCCTGTGCCTGGAACAATCTTGGTAACAATTTCAACTAACGGAATACCTGCACGGTTGTAATCAAGCAATGAGTACTCGGCACCATGGATACGTCCAGTTGCACCACCGACGTGCAAAGACTTACCGGTGTCCTCTTCCATGTGAACTCTTTCAACCTCAACACGGAACTTCTTTGGACCTTCATCGGTTTCAATTTCAACATCTACATAGCCATCGACACAGATCGGCTCGTCATACTGAGAGATCTGGAAGTTCTTTGGCATATCTGGGTAGAAGTAATTCTTGCGAGCAAAACGAGAAAATGGCGCGATTGAACAGTTAAGCGCCAAGCCGATTTTGATTGTTGATTCAATCGCCTTTTCATTGACGACAGGCAATGCACCTGGCAGAGCTAGACAGACCGGACAGGTTTGAGTATTTGGTTCTGCACCAAAAACGGTGCTGCAACCACAAAACATCTTTGAGTTTGTATTGAGTTCAACGTGCACCTCAAGACCAAGTACTGGCTCGTACTTAGCAACTACATCATCATATGAAAGCGTCATCGTGCACCTCCAAGAAGTGGAGCCTTGTCCAGTAATGGCGCACCCCACTTGGTTAGCAGCGCAGCTTCAAGTGCAGCACCTACTGAGTACATCCGTTCATCCTTCATAACAGGTGACATGATCTGGAAACCAACAGGTAATCCATCCTCATCTGCCAAACCTGAAGGAAGTGACATTCCACCAATACCAGCCATATTGACCGGAATCGTTGCGATGTCATTGAGATACATCGCTAGTGGATCGTTTGCCTTTTCACCGATCTTAAATGCGGTTGTTGGGCAGGTTGGAGAAACCAATACATCTGCCTTTTCAAAAGCCTTTGTAAAATCTTGAGTTATGAGAGTGCGAACTTTTTGGGCGCTGCCGTAATAGGCATCGTAGTAACCAGATGACAATGCGTAAGTTCCCAAAATGATGCGGCGCTTTACCTCTTTGCCAAAGCCAACTTCACGAGTCAGATTCATGACAGATTCAGCCGATGCTCCATCGACATCGCCAACACGCAAGCCGTAACGCATCGCATCAAAACGTGCCAGGTTAGAAGAACACTCTGATGGTGCAATTAAGTAGTAAGCAGCAAGTGCGTACTCGAAGTTAGGCGCAGAAACCTCAACAATTTCCGCACCGGCCTGTGCAAGTAGCTCTAGAGATTCTTCAAAGCGAGCACGAACTCCTGGCTGATATCCATCGCCGTTGAGCTCCTTCACAACACCAATCTTCATTCCCTTTACATCACCTGATTTTGCCGCGGCAACGACTTGTGGAACTGGTGCATTAATACTTGTTGCATCCTTTGGATCATGTCCTGCAATCGCCTCATGTAAGAGCGCTGTATCTAAGACAGTTCGCGCACAAGGACCTGCTTGATCAAGAGATGATGAGAAGGCAACTAAACCAAAACGTGAAACGCCGCCATAAGTCGGCTTTACTCCAACAGTTCCGGTAACTGCAGCTGGTTGGCGAATTGATCCACCTGTATCTGTACCAATTGCAAGCGGTGCTTCAAAGGCTGCAAGGGCCGCAGATGAGCCGCCACCTGAACCACCAGGAATACGAGTTAAATCCCAAGGGTTATGGGTTGGGCCGTATGCAGAGTTTTCAGTAGATGAACCCATTGCAAACTCATCCATATTTGTCTTACCCAAGATAACAACATCATTCTTCTTAAGGTTTGCTACAACTGTTGAGTCATAGGGTGGGCGCCAGCCTTCAAGAATCTTTGAACCGCATGTAGTTGGAACACCCTTTTGTGCCATTACATCTTTAAGTGCAAGTGGTACTCCTGCAAGTGGTGACAACTTTTCACCCTTTGCACGCTTTGCATCAACCGCTGCCGCTTGCGCTAATGCGCCTTCAGTATCTACATATAGAAATGCATGCACATCACCATCAACCGCGGCGATGCGATCTAAGTGTGCCTGAGTTAATGCGACAGAAGTAACTTCGCCTGCAGCAAGCTTTGCTGCCATCTCGGATGCTGAGTTACGAATCATTCTTCACCCAAAATCTGAGGAACGCGGAAACGCTGTTCCTCTTGAGCTGGCGCACCTGAGAGCGCTTCTTCTGGAGTAAGACTTGGAACAACTACATCTGCACGGAACACATTGCGCAATGGCAATGGGTGCGAGGTTGGCTCGACATCTGCTCCGGCAACTTCCTGCACACGCGCGACCGCATCCAAAATAACTGTGAACTCATTAGAGAGATTGATTAACTCTTCTTCGCTCATTTCGATGCGGGCTAGGCCTGCAAGTTTTGCGACATCATCGCGTGAAAGGCTGCTCATGAGGTCAGTCTAATTAAATCTGCGATTAACTGCGAATTTGCCCGTTTCCGGTAACGATCCAAGTAGTAGTTGTCATCGCCTCTAGCCCCATAGGTCCTCGAGCATGCAGCTTTTGGTTTGAGATTCCGATTTCAGCCCCGAATCCCATCTGTTCACCATCAGTAAATCTGGTCGATGTATTGACCATGACTGCAGCGCAATCAGCCAGCGCGATAAATCTCTTAACAACATCCTTATTCTCAGAGATGATCGCCTCTGTGTGCTGAGTGCCGTACTTGGCAATATGTGCACTCGCAGCATCGACAGAGTCAACTACTGCCACGTTCATCTCTAGGGTTCCATACTCGGTGCAAAAGTTCTCATCTGTTGCTTGATTTGCTGGGATGCCTGCCTTGTTGGCTATAGCCAAAGCGCGAGTATCGCAATGCAAAACAACACCAGCCTCATGAAGCGCCTTGAGTGCAGTCGGCATAAAGTTCTCTGCTACCGCTGAATGCACTAACAAGGTTTCTGCAGCATTGCACACACTTGGTCGTTGAACCTTTGAGTTAATAATGATTGGGACCGCTTTGCTTAAATCAGCAAACTCATCGATGTAGACGTGGCAGACACCTGCGCCTGTTTCGATAGTTGGAACTGATGATTCATCGACAACCATGCGAATTAAAGCCGCACTTCCACGTGGAATTACTAGATCCACCTTTCCGCGGGCGTTTAACAAAGCCTTCACAGTTTCGCGGTCTTCAGATGGCACTAATTGAATAACATCTGGAGAAATTGAAGTTGCAGCTAGTGCATCTCGCATAACGCGAACTAAAATCTCATTACTGTGAGCAGCGCTAGATGATCCACGGAGCAAAGCAGCATTTCCGGACATCAGTAAAATAACTGCGGCATCTACAGTGACATTAGGACGAGCCTCATAAACCATTCCGATTACTCCAAATGGAACAGAGATTTGTTCTAACTCAATTCCATTAGGCAAGGTTGATTTCCGCAAAGTGTTTCCAAGAGGATCTGGAAGCTGACTTACTTGTCGCGCTCCGTTAGCAATTCCTTTAACTCGATCTGGGGTGAGTAAAAGTCGGTCAAGAAGTGATGAGTTCAATCCAGCTGCACGGCCAGCTTCCATATCCTTTTCATTGGCAGCAAGGATCTCTGCACTTCTAGCTTCAATCGCATCTGCAATCGCATTCAAGGCAGATTTGCGCTGCTCGCCCGTCGAAATACTTAAGGTTTTTCCGGCAGCTCTTGCGGAGTCAGCAAGCTGCGAAATCAATTGTTGTGCGCTCATTTAAATCAAAACCAAATCATCTCTATGAACTAGTTCGCGTTCGTACTCAGCACCTAGCACGGCAGCAAGCTCCTTTGTTGATCGACCGAGCATTTGAGGAAGATCCTCGGAATCAAAGGCAACCAGACCTCGTGCAATCACAGCACCATCTGGACCTACTAGCTCAACCGCATCTCCTGCAATGAACTCGCCTTCAACTGCAGTTACCCCCGCTGGCAATAATGAAACACCTCGCTCAAGAATTGCAGT
>Ga0209770_10000714_pt1 | contig 17809 bp, 16 predicted proteins | sample LauGreSu1BDMLBDD_2_FD_187572 | JGI IMG/M metagenome (GOLD analysis project Ga0209770, IMG submission 187572) | Freshwater lake microbial communities from Lake Michigan, USA - Su13.BD.MLB.DD (SPAdes) (version 2) | ecosystem: Environmental > Aquatic > Freshwater > Lake | place: Lake Michigan, USA...
CTGGGTTTGCGAATCAGTCAACCATCGAGAGCGCAAGCGGCGGGGTTATTTTCCCGGAGCGTGGATTTTCGTTTGCCACGGCCGCGCCGCCCCTAGATAAGAACCGCGCATGACACTCGCCGACTTCATCGATTTTTTCCTGCACGCCGAACGCCACCTCGAGTGGTTCATTCAGAATTACAATATCTGGATCTACGCGTTGCTCTTCGCGATCATCTTTTGTGAAACCGGCCTTATCGTCACCCCCTTCCTGCCCGGCGACTCGCTCCTCTTCGCCGTTGGCGCCCTTGCGGGAAAACAACTCATCCAAGTCGAAATCGTCACCCCGCTCCTGCTGGTCGCGGCGATTCTCGGCGACGCCGTCAATTACTCGATCGGAAAATGGATGGGGCCGAAAGTTTTTCACATGGAATCCAGCCGCTTTTTCAACAAAGCCCACCTCATGAAGGCCCACGAGTTTTACGAAAAATACGGCGGCCGCGCGATCATTCTGGCCCGTTTCGTGCCAATCGTTCGGACTTTCGCCCCGTTCGTCGCCGGCGTCGGCTCGATGACCTACTCGAAATTCGCCCTCTACAATGTGACCGGCGCGTTCCTTTGGGTCGGGATTTTCCTCGGTGGCGGATATTACTTCGGCGGGCTCGAAATCGTGCAGAAAAACATGAAGCTCGTGATTTTGGGCATCATCATCGTCTCGGTCCTGCCGATCGTCTGGGAATTTGCCAAAGCCTGGATGGAAAAGCGGAAAAGCGCCTAATATTTAAAGATTAACTACACTAGTCGGCGTCGCTCTAGAACGACCAGCCAGAGGGCCGTTAAACCGATGGCGGCGAAACCTGCCAGTAGTCCGAAGCGCTCGGGCCACCCGGGGAAGGGGACGAGCGTTCCGTAAGGGCGAGGGCTGGAACGACTGTGGCGGCCGGAAAAACGATCCAGCGCCAGAGAGGTTGGGATTTTGGAGAGCGAACCATCATCAGGAGCCCGCCGAGCGCGAGGCCGATGTAAACCAGCACAAGGAGCAGGGCTTGGGCCGTGGCGGTGACGAAGAGAGCCTGGAATCGCTCGGCGGAGGGGACCAGCAAGCCGCAGCCGATGACGATCAGCGCACATGCCAGAACAACGCCCGATGCTGACGAAGGAGCTCCATGGCGGTTGGTATGTGCGAGAGCGGATGGCAGCCTTCCAGCGCGGGCGAGAGCGAAAATTCCTTTTGAGGCGGCGAGCGAAAAGCCGATGCAGGTCGCAGCAAAATCAACCAACACCGCGAGACGAATCCACAATGCCGCCCACGGGCCGACGAGTGTTTCCGCCATGCGCGCGTAGCCATCCATAACACCGCCTCAATCTTTCGAAACGCCCTCAGGGCCGTAGTGGATGGTTCCCGCGTAGGAGCAAAAAACGAGCAACAGCGCGGCGGCCGTCACCGTGCCGACGAGCGCGATCGGAATTTCGCGGCGGGGATTTTTGCTTTCCTCGGCGAGTGCGCCGGCGATTTCGAAGCCTCCGAAAAGCAGGATGCTGAAAAGAAGTGCGCCAAAGAGGTCGCCACCGTGCGGGTTGGTCCATGAAAAAACCGAGAGCGCATTTGCCGGCCCCGCATTCCAGACCGCCACTATCGCAGTGATCAAAAATGGAATCACGGAGATCGAGGCGATGGCCAGTTGCGCGCCGCTGGCGAACGAGGCGCCACGCACATTGATCCACCAAGCGGCGAATGCTAGCGCAACGGCAGCCAGCCACCATGGGAACTCGAAACCAAAGTAGAGCGAAGTGAACCGGGTGAACAATTCTCCAACCGCGATGGTGAATCCTGCGGCGCTGGAGAAGAGGAGGGAGAGAACATAGATGCCAAGCACGCCGACGCCGGCCGTCGACCCCCAAGCTCGCCCGATATAGTCGCCGATCGCGCCCGCGCCGCCAGTTTCGGAGGCGAAATACGCCACGACGAGAGAAAACAAAATCATGCCTACTGCCGCGAGCCCCACGGCCAGAGGTCCAATGGCTCCAGCGAGCGAGGCGACAATGCCGAGAAAAAGAGCAATGTCGATGAGTGGCCCGATTGAAAAACATTGGCCGATGATCCGCGCGAGTCCGAGGCGCTCCGGCCCTTCATGGGAATTCAAATGCTGTTTCTGCACGGCAAGCGGATACTGGCGGATGGGGGGGGATTCGAACCCCCGATGCCTTTCGGCATACACGCTTTCCAGGCGTGCGCATTAGACCACTCTGCCACCCATCCTGAGCTGGCGGGAGAGGTTTGATAGACGAGAACCTGCGCGATGGCAATGGCGGGCTGGGAGGAAAATGCGCGTCAATGGGCCAGCGCGTAGGCGAGGTGGGGGGTATAAAGCTTCGGCTCGAGCAGGAAGCTGTCGTGGCCTTTTTCCGAATGCACGGTGAGGCGGAGGTGCGGGACCTCGGCTTTCTTCAGCTCGGCGCAAATTTCCGATTGGTAGTCGGGGTAGAAGCAGCAATCGCTGTCGATGGTGAAGACGAGGTATTGCTGGTGCTGGCAGCGTGAGAAAAGCGGATGCGCGCCCGAGGATTTGGCGTCCTTGAAGAGGTCGAATTGCTGCCACGCGTCGATGATGCGCAGATAGCTGTTGGCGTCGAAGCGCTTCACGAATTTCTGGCCCTGATAAAGCATGTAGCTCTCGAGAACGCTGGAGATGCGATACCACGGAATGTCGGCTTCGGGCTGGACGATGGCTATCTTCGCACGCTCCTCGATGGCGTCGGCATAAAAGAAGGTCTTGTGACTGATCATGCGTGCGAGCGCGAGGCCGTGGACTGGGCCGGGCGTGCCGTAGTAGTCGCCTCCGAGGAAATCCGGATCGCGCGTGATGGCGATGATTTGCTCGAGGTTGTGCATCTGCTGGAGGCCGTGGGAACGCAGGCCCGTGGCGATAGGAATGACATTCGTGACGCGCTCGGGGTAGTGGAACACGAAGTCGAGAGCGCACATTCCGCCGAGCGAGGCGCCGACGACGGCATGGAGTTTTTCGATGCCGAATTTTTCCAACACCGGGAGCTGGGAGCGAACGATGTCATGCACCGAGACGCGCGGGAATTTCGCGCCGTAGGGCTTGCCGGTGGCGGGGTCGATCGAGGCCGGGCCGGTGGAGCCATAGCAACTGCCAAGGTAGTTTGCGCAGATGACGAAAAATTTGTCCGTATTCAGAGCGCGGCCATGGCCGATGAAGGAATCCCACCAACCGGTGTGCATTTCTTCAGTCCAGCGGTCGTCGGTGCCGGGGACGGATTTGTTGATGCCTGCCGCGTGCTGCGCGCCGCTCAGGGCGTGGAAAAGCAAGATGGCATTTGATCGGTCGGCATTGAGTGTGCCGTAAGTCTCGAACGCGATGGTGACGGATGGCAACTCACCGCCATCCGCCGTAACGAATGGCTCGCTGGTGCTGCCAAAGGTCAAAAACTGGGTTTCAACTGTTCCGACGCCTTTGCTCATCGCGTGATTATTTTCCAGCGGCAGCGAGGGCTTGGTCGAGATCCGCAAGGATGTCGCCGATGTGCTCGATGCCGACCGACAGGCGGACGAGTTCCGGCGTGATTCCGCCGGCGGCTTGCTGCTCGGGTGTGAGCTGTGAGTGCGTGGTGGTGGCTGGGTGGATGGCGAGGCTCTTGGCGTCGCCGACATTCGCGAGGTGCGAGAAGAGCTTCAGGCTCTCGATGAATTTTGTGCCTGCCGCATTGCCGCCCTTGATGCCGAAAACGACCATCGAGCCGCCCTTGCCGCGAAGGTATTTTTTGTTGAGTTCGAAATTCGAATCATCCGGCAGACCGGGGAAGCGAACCCACTCAACCTTCGGATGGTTTTTGAGGTGTTTGGCAACGGCGAGCGCGTTCTCGCAATGGCGCTCCATGCGGAGAGGGAGTGTTTCGATGCCCTGCAGGAACATCCAGGCGTTATCGGGCGAGATGCACGCGCCAAGGTTGCGGAGGGGTATCACGCGCATGCGGATCGCGAATGCGACAGGGCAAAGCGGGCCGATGTCCGTGGCCCAACGAACGCCGTGGTAGCTGGCGTCCGGCTGGGTCATCAGTGGGAATTTCTCGGAGTTCCAGTTGAACTTTCCGGAGTCCACCACGATGCCGCCGATGGCGGTGCCGTGGCCGCCCATCCATTTGGTGAGCGAGTGGACGACGATGTCCGCGCCGAAATCTAGCGGGCGGGTGAGGTAGGGCGTGCTGAAAGTGGCATCGACGACGAGCGGGATGCCGTTTTTGTGCGCGATGGAGGCGATCGCCTCGAGGTCGGCCACATCCAGGCCGGGATTGCTGACTGTTTCGCAGAAGAGGAGTTTGGTTTTCGGCGTGATCGCTTTGGCAAAATTCTCGGGATTCTTGGGGTCGATGAAGCGGACCTTGATGCCGAACTGCGGGAGGATGTCGTTGAATTGCGTGAAGGTGCCACCGTAGAGGTTGTTCGCCGAGACGATCTCGTCCCCCGCCGCGCAGAGATTGATGACGGTGTAAAAAATGGCGCTCGTTCCCGAAGCCAAAGCCAAAGCCGCCGCGCCCCCCTCAAGTTCCGCCACGCGCTTCTCGAGCACATCGTGGGTGGGATTCATCAGGCGCGTGTAGATGTTTCCCAGTTCGCGCAGGCCGAAGAGGTTCGCGGCATGCTCGGTGTCGCGGAAGACAAACGAGCTGGTGCGGTGAAGTGGCACCGCGCGGGACATGGTGACTGGATCGGGGGCGGCGCCTCCGTGGAGGCAGATGGTCTCGAGCTTCATGGAAAGATCGATAGACTAGAAAAGTACTCTTCCCCGCGCAAGCATCGCGCGATGACTTCGCTCAAACATAAACGCCGGCCTCTGTTTCCAGAGACCGGCGTTTGGTTGAGTGATTTCGAGTTTAGGCCTTCTGCTCGAGGATCTGGGCTTTTACTTGAGCCGGGACTTCCTCGAAGTGCGATGGCTCCATGGAATAGGAGGAGCGGCCTTTCGAGAGAGAGCGGATCGCCGTGGCGTAGCCGAACATCTCGGAGAGAGGGACCTCGGCGTTGATGGTGCAGAGATTTCCTTTCGACTCCATGCCTTGAATGCGGGCGCGGCGGCGGTTGAGGTCGCCCATGATGTCACCTTGGAATTCCTCGGGCGTTACATTTTCCACCTTCATGATTGGCTCAAGCAGGATCGGCTTGGCTTTTTTCAAGCCATCTTTAAGCGCGAAGATCGCGGCCATTTTGAATGCCATTTCGTTTGAGTCCACATCGTGGTAGGAGCCGTCGGTGATGTCCACATGCACATCGATGACCGGATAGCCGGCGACGACGCCATTGAGGATAGCTTCCTTGAAGCCTTTTTCGACAGCGGGGATGTATTCCTTCGGGATCGTTCCACCGACGACCTTGTTTTCAATCGTGAGGCCTTTGCCGCGCTCGTTCGGACGGACTTTGCAGACGACATGGCCGTATTGACCGCGGCCGCCGGACTGCTTGACGAGTTTGCCCTCGCCATCGGCGGGCGCAAGGATGGTTTCTTTGTAAGCGATCTGTGGCTTGCCGGCGTTTGCCTCGACCTTGAATTCGCGCATGAGACGGTCGCGAATGATCTCAAGGTGGAGTTCTCCCATGCCGGCGATGATGGTCTGGCCGGTATCTTCGTTGGTGAAAACGCGGAAGGTTGGATCTTCTTCAGCGAGGCGCTGGAGCGCGTTGGCCATTTTTTCCTGATCGATCTTGGTTTTCGGCTCGACGGCCATCGAGATAACGGGATCGGGGAACGATGGCGGTTCGAGGAGCACGCCGTGGTCCTCGTCGCAGAGAGTGTCGCCCGTGGTGATATTTTTGATGCCCACGATTGCGGCGATGTCACCGGAGTAGCAGGTGTCGATATCTTCGCGCTTGTCGGCTTGGATTTGGATCAATCGGCTGATGCGCTCGCGCTTATTCGTGCGCGGATTGTAAACGGTGTCGCCCTTGGAGAGCTTGCCGGAGTAAACGCGGAAGAAGACGAGTTTGCCGACGAACGGATCGCTCCAAAGTTTGAAAGCGAGCGAACAGAATTTGCCATTGTCATTCGACTCGACCTCCATGGGTTCGCCGTTGTCAGGGTTTTGGCCTTTGGCCGGCGGAATGTCGAGAGGGCCGGGGAGGTAGTCTACGACGGCGTCGACGAGGTATTGAACGCCTTTGTTTTTGAAGGCGGAGCCGCCGGCGACGGGGACAAATCTGTTCGCGATCGTCTGACGGCGGATGGCGGCCTTGAGGTCTTGGATCGAGATGGGTTTTTCCTCGAGGAAAAGCATGCCGATTTCCTCATCGAGATCGCACATTTGAGCAACGAGGTCATCGTAGGCGGCTTTGGCCGTGGCTTTGAGTTCCTCAGGAATCTCCTCGATGGTGTAGGTCGATCCCATCGCGTCGTTGTCATGATAAATAACGGCTTTCTGGTTGATGACATCGAGTTGGCCTTTGAGGTAGTCCTCGCGGCCAAGCGGGATGAGAATCGGCCAGGCATTCGCGCCGAGTTTTTGGCGCATGGAGTTTACAGCGGCGTCGAAATCGGCGCCGGTGCGGTCCATTTTGTTGACGAAGGCGATACGGGGAACTCCGTATTTGGTGGCTTGGCGCCAGACGGTTTCGGATTGGGGCTGAACGCCGGCGACGCCGCAGAATACGGCGATGGCACCATCGAGCACGCGGAGCGATCGCTCCACCTCGGCCGTGAAGTCCACGTGGCCGGGAGTGTCAATGATGTTGACGCGCATTTTGATTCCCTCGAAGGACTTGTAGACACCTTCTTCCTTGCGTTGCATCCACGAGCAAGTCGTTGCAGCCGAGGTGATCGTGATACCGCGCTCGCGCTCCTGCTCCATCCAGTCAGTAACGGTGGTGCCCTCGTGCACCTCGCCGATTTTGTGGATCATGCCGGTGTAGAAAAGGATTCGTTCGGTGAGGGTGGTTTTGCCGGCATCGATGTGAGCGGCGATGCCGATGTTGCGGGTGCGCTCCAGAGGGAAGGCGCGGTTGGGGGAGTTCGGGTTAGAGGTATCGGTCGTGGCTGCCATGTTGTGTTTTGTTTCTTTTAAAAATTCGGGAGTTCTGGCTAAAAAAGAGGGCGGTTTTTCCTGTGGGGAAAAAACCGCCCGTCTTGTTAAAGCATTCTACCAGCGGAAGTGCGCAAAGGCCCGGTTAGCTTGGGCCATCTTGTGCATGTCATCGCGCTTTTTAATTGCATTGCCTTGGCCAGCGGCGGCGTCTTTCAGCTCATAGGCGAGGGCATTTTCCATCGGAACACCCTTGCGGCCGTTCGCGAAGTTCACGAGCCAGCGCATCGCCAGCGAAACCTGACGGGCGGCGGGAACTTCCATTGGCACTTGGTAGGTGGCACCACCGACTCGTCGTGATTTCACCTCGAGGCGGGGCTTCACATTCTCGAGAGCCTTGTTGAGGGTCTCGAGCGGATCGATGGTATCGGTGCCCTCGCGGGTTTTTTCGATCGCGGTGTAAACGATGCGCTCGGCGGTCGACTTCTTGCCCGCGCGCATGACGGTGCTGATGAGGCTGGCAACGACAGGGCTCGCGTAGCGGGCGTCCTTTTTGACTTCTTTGTGAATAACTCTGCGGCGGCGTGACATGGTGAATAAGGATTCTGTTGATTATTTCTTTTTGCCCTTGGTGCCTTTGTCCTCTTGGCCGGGTTTTGGACGCTTGGCTCCATATTTCGAACGACCGCGACGGCGGCCATCAACTCCGAGGCTGTCAAGGGTTCCGCGGACGATGTGATAGCGCACGCCGGGAAGGTCTTTCACCTTGCCGCCGCGAACGAGAACGATCGAGTGCTCCTGGAGGTTATGGCCCTCGCCCGGAATGTAGGCGATAACTTCCTGGCCGTTTGTTAGACGAACCTTGGCGACCTTGCGGAGCGCGGAATTTGGCTTCTTGGGCGTGCGGGTCATGACCTGCACGCAGACGCCGCGGCGCTGCGGGCAATTCGCCAGTGCGGGCGACTTCGACTTGACCTTGATTTTCTGGCGTCCTTTGCGGACGAGCTGGTTGATGGTTGGCATTCTCGAATCGTTTTCTAACTCGCGGGTCGTCGCGGAAATGCGGCTTCGGCATTTCCCCGACACCTTGCGGGAGGGTGGAGACTAGGGATCGATCCAGGTCTTGCAAGCGAAAAAACCGAAATTTTCCCGCTCGCAAAGATCGGGCGGTTCAGGCCTTGAGCTCCTCTCCGGACTGTGCGTTGGCGATGACGAATTTTTCCTGGTGGAAGGTCGGGTCGGCGCGGAAGACCAAGCGACCGGCGTAGCGGCGCTCGATGTCGATCAGGTGATCCTCGTCGTCCGTGCGGAGGCGGTTGAGCAGGTCGGGATGAACGGTGACGCGAATCTCGTGAACGCTCTCCTGGTGCTTGCGCATGACAGAGTGGAGGGCGCGCTGGAGTTCCACACTCATGGTCATCGGGCTTTTGATCACACCCTTGCCTGAGCAATGCGGGCATGGAATGAAGAGCGTGCTCGCGAGAGATTCATTCGCACGCTGGCGGGTCATTTCCATGAGACCGAGTTGTGAGATCGGGAGCACATGGGTGCGGGCCTTGTCGCGCTTGAGGCGATCCTTGATGCGTTGGTAAACGGCCTGCTGGTCCTTGCGGTTCTTCATGTCGATGAAGTCAGCGACGATGAGTCCGCCAATGTTCCTGAGGCGGAGCTGGCGGGCGATTTCTTCGGCAGCCTCGAGGTTGGTTTGGAGGATGGTTTTTTCCATGTCCTTCGCGCCTTTGTTCCGGCCGGTGTTCACATCGACGGCGATCATCGCTTCGGTTTCATCGATGACGATGTAGCCCCCGCAAGGAAGCCAAACCTGGCGGTGGAATGCCGCTTCGATCTGACTCTTCACGCCGAAGCATTCAAAGATCGGCTGGGCGCCAGTATAGTGCTGGATGGATTTTTTTGCGCGTTTGGAAATGTGGCCGACGATCTCCTGCATGCGTTCGGCTGCCTTGGCATCGTCGATGATGACGGCGTCCACCTCGTCGGTGAGGAAATCGCGCACGGTGCGCTCGACGAGATCGGGTTCCTCAAAAAGACACGCCGGTGCCTGCTTTTCGTTCAGACCTTTTTGCACCTGCGCCCATTGATCGAGCAGCAGGCTAAGATCGCGCACGAAGTAGCGCGCACGCTGGCCGGCGCCGACGGTTCGCATGATGACACCCATGCCCTCGGGAACATCGAGTTCGCGGAGAATTTTGCGCAGGCGGTCGCGCTCCTTGGGATCCTCGATCTTGCGCGAGATGCCGAACTGGTCGTTGAAAGGCATTAAAACGAGATAGCGTCCGGCCAGGCTGATGTCGGTGGTGATGCGGGGGCCCTTGTTGCTGATCGGACCTTTTTTCACCTGCACCAAAACATCGGAGCCGACCGGGTAGATGCTTGGCACATCCTTGTGAGTGATGCGTGGTGCTTTCTTTTTGTTGCCGCCTTCGCGGTTGATCGTTTCGATGCCACTATCGAGCGCGGCGGGGATGGCGTCCCAGAACTGGAGAAATGCGTTTTTCTCAAAACCGATATCGACAAACATCGCCTTGATGCCGGGTTCGATGTTGCGGACTTTGCCTTTGAAAATACTGCCGACGATGTTGCGGTCGGTCTCGCGTTCGATGGTGTATTCCTCGAGTCGGTTGTTCTCGAGAAGGGCGACGCGTTTTTCGAGCTTCTCGCAACTAACGATTAGCTTGATGCCTGTTTTTTTCTTGATTCCTAAAAGTCTTTTGACGGCTTCGACGAGCATGGGTTTTTCGGGTTTGGGTGTTGAAGTTTTGGCCGGCGCGGGAGCGGCGACCGATTGGGTGGAAGTGGTTGAATCCTGGGTCGGGGTTTGATTGTGGCGGCGGCCGCGATCTCGGCGTCCACGGCGATTTCGGCGGCGGGGTTGTTCGCCAGTCTGAGGCGCTGGGCAGGAAGGAGGAGGGTCGACCGACAGCGGAGCGGCTGGGCTTTCCTGCGAAAGCTCGGGAATGGCGGTAGAGGATTCGGGGGCCGGAGATTCATCGGTTTTCTTTTTTCTCTGGCTTCGTCTCCTTGGCCTTCTCTTTTTTTCCTCCGAGGAAGTTGAAGAGATTTCCGATGGGATTGGATTTTGATCGGGCGGCGCCTTGCTGGGCTCCGGATCCGGTGGTGGCTGGTTGGGCTTTTTCGACACGGGGTTGGGTTTTGTTTTGGACGCGGCCGGCCTCGTCGGCATCGGCGCGCACGGTTGGTTCGGCGGCGGGGCGGTTTTCCTGGCCGGTGGCTGAGGGGCTTTCGGCAGTCTCGCCGTCGTCGAAGGGTTTGTTGGCAGCGGCAACTTCGCGGCCGAAATCGACGCTCTCGGTGAAAAGGAAATTGCCCTTCGCAGGCTCCAGCGCGGCGAGCTGGATGTCCTCCTTGCCGCTTTTGTATTTCTGGATTCCATCGAGAATTTTCGCGGCAATCGGCGCGGAAACGCCGCCGCCGGATTTTGCGCCTTGAACGAAAACCACCACGACATACTCGGGGTTTTCGAAGGGTGCGAAGGAAATGAACCAGGTGTGGTTGTCCTTGATGCCCGAGCGCCAGAACTGAGCGGTGCCGGTTTTTCCCGCTGTGGGCATCTCCGAGTTTTTGGCGCGGCCTGCAGTGCCGCCGCCCTCGTTTACGACACTCCACATGCCTTGTCGGACATGTGCGATCTGCTCGGAGGTGAGCCCGGCATCTGTGAGTAAATTCGCACGCACGCGGGGAGCTTCCTGCTGAACGACCTGTCCGTCCTGCGAGACCACGCGGTCGATGAGGCGCGGGTAGTAAACCGTGCCGCCGTTGGCGAGGGCGGCGGTGACAACGGCCATTTGGAGAGGCGAGGCAAGGACATCGCCTTGGCCGATTGCAGTGTTCGCCGTAAGGCCGTTCGACCAACGCGCGCGGGGATTCACGGAGTTCAACCACTCTGGCCCCGGTAAAACGCCCGGGGATTCGCCGGAGACAGGGATGCCGGATTTTTGTCCAAGGCCGAGCATGTTCCCCGTCGCTACGATTTGATCGATGCCGGCGGCGTTTCCGAATTGGTAGAAGTAGGCATTGCAAGAAACCTTGATGGCGTCCTCGAGTGAGAGTTTGCCGTGGGTGCGTTTTTTTTCCGCGATCCAGCAGCGCATGTATTTGTCGCCGTATTGCACGCCGCCATAGCAAGCGAAGGATTTTTCATCCAAGCCGGCTCTCATTCCCGCGAGGGCAATGGGAATTTTGTAAGTCGAGCCCGGCGCGTAGGCGCTGATCGCACGGTTGACCATAGGGTTGGTTTCGTCCTTCGTGATTTTGTTCCAATCGGTGGCGGAGATCGAGGGGATGAACACATTCGGGTCGTAGGACGGCACGGAGGCCATCGCGAGGATGTCGCCATTGCGGGGATCGAGAACGACAGCGGCGCCGCGACCTACGACGCGCAGGGCCTGCTCGGCGATCGCTTGGATTTTGGCATCGATCGTCAAGTAAACATTGTTGCCTTGGACGGGTTCGCGCCTATTGGTCTCGCCCTCAATGACGCCCTTGGCGTTGCGTCGAAGAATGCGGGCGCCAGGCTTGCCTTTGAGCTGCTCGTTCATCGAAAGCTCGATCTGCGCCTTCCCTTCGACATCGGGCTCGTAGAAGTTGAACGAACGGAGGTCAGGGAGTTTATCGAGGTCGCGCGGGGTGCCGACATAGCCGAGGAGATGCGCAGCCATCGAGCCGTAGACATACCAGCGCACGGGCTTAACGCTGACATTCACGCCGGCGAGGCCGAGATTTTTTTCGGAAAATAAAGCCATCTCGTCGAAGCTGAGATCCTGGCGGTAGTTGTAGGGAACCTCGCGGTTCGTGCGGTAGTGGATCTGGAGTGCGTTTGCGCTGTAATCTTTCGCGACGCCAAGTTCCTCCAGACGCGGGATCACAGTCTCGGAAACGATTTTCACCACATCGGCCTCCTTCAGGTCGCGGGGCATATTGTGGACCTTGCCGCGGTAGTTTACCATCGGCACCGAGCCTTTAGACTCGCGGTAGGCGCGGACCAAGTCGGGCAGATAGAAATCCACTTCAAAGCTCGCGCGGTTTTCCACGAGCTTGATGCCGTTGCGATCGAGGATTTCGCCGCGCACAGCAGGCAGGCGGACCGTGACTTGTGAGCCGCTGCTAACGCGCGAGGCGTATTCGGCTCCATTGATGATCTGTACATTCCACAGCCGCCAGGCGATGGCGCCCATGCCCAGCAAAACCAGCAAAGCGAGAAAAAGGATCCGTGATCCGGAGCGGGTTCGCTTCATCTCTTGATGGTCCTCGCTTTGCGGGAGCCATCGGGAAGCAAGCGATCCATGTGAGAAAGAGTCCAGTAGAACAATGGCGCGATGAGCGCCGCCATCACTCCCGGTGCCAAAATGCGCCATGTGACGGCAATTCCCCAAATGAATTCACCTCGTTGCCAGGTAATCACCGCGTATTGGATGAAAAGGTAAAACGATGTGCCGAGGGCGCTCATGAGAACGAAAGGCAGGACATTTCCTCCCTTCATGGCGGGTTGGAACCCGTTGGCGACACAGCCGGATGACATGAAATAGAGAATAGAGAAGCCAATCGGGATTTCAACCTTTCCACCCACGACATGCAGATACATCAAATCGCTCAAAAATCCGGTGTAGAGCGCGGCAACAAGCATCGCAGGGAAGGGCATGACCATCGCGGCGTAGAAAAAAACCAGCGGCACGAGCACAATATGGGCACCGTGCATTCCTTCCATTGGCGGCATGGCGTGCTGGATGATAAAAGCCAACGCGGCCCCGATGAAGAGAGCTGCAAGGTCGATCAATGTCTTCATTTTTTTCCAACCAGCACGAACACATCCTCGGTCGAGGCGATATGCACGGCGGGTTCCACGATTGCTTGGCCATCGAGTGGACGGCGGATGAATTCCTTTACTTTGCCGATAGGCACGCCCGGAGGGAAGGATCCGTGCGCCACTCCGACCGTCAAGACCTCCTGGCCGGGTTTGATTTCGGCATTCTTGGACAAAAAGTTCATTTGAAGCAGTCCATTGGCGTCGTTTTCCTGGACGCGAAAACCCGAGACGATGCCTTGCTCGCGGGTGCCTTCGATTTTCGCGCCGATGCGGCAGGTTTCATCGGTGATCAACACCACAATCGCTTCGTTCTTCGAGACCGTGGTGGTTTTTCCAACGAGCCCTGCATCAGTGAGCACAGGTTGGTCGGCCTCCACGCCGTCCTCGAATCCTCGGTTGATTCGGATGGTGTTCCACCATGTGGAGGCGTCGCGGGAAATGACCTGAGCAGGCAGAAGTTTGAAGGAGGCCCGCTCGCGGAAGTCGAGGGCAAGGCGAAGGCGGTTGTTCTCGGCCTGAAGCTCGCGGAGGAGGCTGTTCGCAGTGCGGAGTTGGTTGTTTTCGGAGAGGAGTTGGCGGTTTTCCACCTCGAGTTCGTCGAGGGTTTTCAGCCGCTGGCCGACCGAGCCGATATTTTCTTGGACTGCCGTGCTGGTGCGAAGGAACGGCGAGAAAATCGACATGAACCCGGCTTGCAGCGATTGCATCGCCGCCGTCGACAAGGTCGAAAGATAAAGAACGACCGCGACAACTGCGACAATTAGGGCGATGTGAAATTTGTTCATCCGGGTTCAGGAAGTGGAACTTCCGATCCTCGGAATCAACGCCCGGAGGGACGCTCGGCGGAGACGGCCCTGAGGAATTTGATCTCCGAGAGCGCGCGTCCGGTTCCCTCGGCGACGGCGCTCAGCGGATCCTCGGCAACATGCACAGGCAACCCAGTGGCTTCGGAGAGCAATCGGTCGAGACCGCGCAACAACGCGCCTCCGCCGGCGAGAACCAAACCGCGATCGACGAGGTCGGCGGAAAGCTCGGGCGGGCAGCGCTCGAGCGTGATGCGCACCGAGTCCACAATCGTGGAAAGGGGCTCCAGAAGAGCCTCGCGGATTTCCTGCGAGGAAATCGAAATGGTTTTTGGCAAGCCGGCCACGAGGTCGCGGCCCTTCACTTCGAGGCCGACTTCCTTCTCGAGTTTGTAGGCCGATCCGATCTTGATTTTGATTTCCTCGGCGGTGCGCTCGCCAATCATCAGATTGTAAGCGCGCTTCATGTAATTTGTGATCGCCTCGTCGAGTTCGTCACCCGCCACGCGAACGCTCCGGCTGAAGACAATTCCAGACAGGGAAATCAGAGCGACCTCGGTCGTGCCGCCGCCGATATCGACAATCATGTTGCCAGCGGCATCCTGCACGGGCAGCCCGACGCCGATTGCGGCCGCCATAGGCTCCTCGATCAAGTAAACCTCGCGCGCTCCAGCGTGGGTTGCCGAGTCTTTGACAGCGCGTTTTTCGACTTCCGTAATGCCACTCGGTACAGCCACAACCACGCGCGGACGAACCATACGACGGCGGTTGTGAACCTTGCTAATAAAGTGGCGAAGCATCGCTTCGGTGACCTCGAAATCGGCGATTACGCCGTCCTTGAGCGGACGGATGGCAACGATGTTGCCGGGCGTGCGGCCGAGCATGCGCTTGGCCTCGTTGCCGACGGCAAGGACTCGGTTTGTGCCCTGCTGAACCGCAACAACCGAGGGCTCGCGGAGAACGATTCCCTGATCCTTGACATAGACAAGTGTGTTTGCGGTGCCGAGATCGATGCCTATGTCGCTCGAAAAAAGTCCAAGAAGATTGTCAAACATCTAATGTGATGAGGAATGTTGGCGGCTCGTTTTGTTCGAATGGAGCGTGTTTTGGAGCGCCACGGAGCAAGAGCCTTTTCTATATTATTTGAGCCGCGAACATTCGGATTCGGCTCGGATGGCGTCAATGTTTTTGTTTTAAATTCCCAATACTTGCTCAAATCGCAGCGGCGATCGCATCGCCCATGGCCGCAGTGCCAACGAGTGTACTTCCCGGCGTGTGGATGTCTCCAGTGCGCAGGCCTTTTGAAATCACAGTGTGAACGGCGGTTTCGATGGCTATGGCGGCGTCCTCGCGGCCGAGCGAGAAATGTAAAAGCATTGCGGCGGAGAGGATTTGGGCGATTGGGTTCGCGATTCCCTTGCCGGCGATGTCCGGCGCGGTGCCACCACTTGGCTCATACATGCCGAAACGGGTATCGCCGCCGGTGGATTCCCCAAGGCTGGCGCTGGGCAACATGCCTAGCGACCCGGCGATCATAGCCATCTCGTCGCTCAGTATATCGCCGAAAAGATTCTCGGCAAGAACGACATCGAAAGATTTTGGGTTTTTAATAAGCTGCATCGCGGCATTGTCCACATAGAGGTGTTTCAGGGTCACATCTGGGTAGTTGCGGGCGGTGTCATTAACCACGCGGCGCCAGAGAACGCCATTTTGGAGGACATTCGCCTTGTCGATCGAGGTCACTTCGCCCCGGCGCTTGCGGGCGGCCTCGAAGGCAACCTTCGCAATGCGCCGTATTTCGGTTTCCCAATAAACCATGGTGTCCACCGCGAAATCCTCGCCTCCCTCGTGCTTGATGTATTTGGGCTCGCCAAAATAGAGGCCGCCGGTGAGCTCTCGCACGCACAGGACATTGAAGCCGCCCTCCACGGTTTTCGGGTTCAGGGGGGAGGCGTGGGTGAGTTCCGGTAGGCAAATGGCCGGGCGGAGATTTGCAAAAAGCCCGAAATGTTTGCGGAGCGGCAGGAGCGCGGCGCGCTCGGGTTGCTCGGCGGCGGGGAGGGCTTCCCACTTTGGCCCCCCAACGGAGCCAAACAAAATGGCGTCCGCTTTTTCACAAGCGGCTAGGGTTTCGGCGGGAAGGGCGCTGCCAGCCGCGTCGATGGCTGCTCCGCCGACAAGCTTGTGGTCGAATTCAAGGCGGATGGAAAATTTCTTGGCGGCGGTTTCGAGAACCTTGAGGCCCTCGGCCATCACTTCGGGGCCGATGCCGTCGCCGGCCAGCACGGCGATGCGGTATGTCTTGTCCTGATTCATGAGCGGGCATCTAAGCGGGGAGGGCAGGTCTAAGCAAGTTCGGCTTCCAGCTTGCTCCAGCGGGTGAAACTTTGGTTCCCTGCGGGCGATGCCATTCCGATTGATAAAAATTTCCACCGCCTTGGCCGTGCTGTTCCTCGCCTCCTGCGCCTCGGTGAGCGTCGAAAAAATGCGCCACACAATCCCGCCTCAAGAGGGGCCAAAAACATCACCCGCCGAGATTTTAATCCGGCCGTTTGCCGTTTCGAATGAAGCCTTGCGCGTGGACCGCGACTCGGAGGAATTGGAGGAATTCAAAAAGGAATTGCGCGATCGCCTCGCGAATCAAATGGCCGAGCGGTTCAAAAAACATGTCGCAAACGCGCGGGTCGTGGCGGAGGGCGGTGCCCTGCCGCAAGGAAACTTCTGGCTCGTCACGGGCGAGTTCCAGCGCGTGAATCAAGGTAGCCGCTTGCTTCGCAGTGTGGTTGGTTTCGGCACTGGCGGGACGAAGATGGACACGATCGTGCGCGTTTACGATCTCTTCCAAAAAGAGCCCCGCGAATTTCTCGCCTTTGAAACCACCGGCGGATCGAATGTCTCACAGGGCGTGCTCGGCGTTCTCACCTTTCCTGTCGGCGGACCGATGGCGTTCATGTCTCTCGCCAATGTGGTCGATGGCGTGCGCAGCGGTGTGACTTTCGATAGCAAACGCACCGCGCGTGAAATCACAGCAGCTCTATCCGAATACCTCCACAAACGCCGCGCGCTGGTTGGAAAAAAACCGATCAAGCCGAAGCGGCTCGGCGAGGTGCCAGAGTTGCTCCCGGAGTAAATTTCAGGCTTTGCCGAGCAGGCACTCGACGACCCGCTGTGTCTCGGAAAAATCCTGAAACAAAAAGTCCGGGGCGTGCTCAGCGAGTTCCTCGAGCGAGTAGTGTCCGGTGGCGATGGCGACTGTTTTCGCGCCGATCGCGCGGCCGCACTCAATATCCCGAGGCGTGTCACCGATCACAAAAATTTTCTCCGGCGGGAATTCGATGCCATGTCGATCTAATGCTCGCGCTAGGGCGAATTTGCCAAGCTCATTGCGGTCGTGGTGGTCGTCGGCGAACGCGCCAAACTCGAAATGGTGCCACACGCCGTAGTGCGTGAGTTTGATCTCCGCGCCGCGCACGATATTCCCGGTGAGCAGGGCCAGAACTGCCTCCTTGCGCTTGGAGAGAATTTCCATCAACTCGATCATTCCCGGAAGAACCCGCCCGTTGTGTTTCGGCATCCGTGTCTCCAGATGCGCAAGGTATTCGTCGAGCAGTTCGGTGATATTTTCCGGGCTCGGTGCGAGGCCGTTTTTTTCCAGCATGGCGACGGCGATTTTCTTGTCGGTCGCACCGGCCAGCAGAATGCCCTCCAAATCCTCTTCGAGCCCAAATCGCGTCTTCATCGCATCGCGCAGGGCCCATTCGCCTGCCCCTCCCGAGGCGATCAGCGTGCCGTCGATGTCGAACAGCAACAGGCGGCGGTCACTCATCACCCGCATCCTCGTCGTCCCCTTGGTCGTGATCGACCGGCTCGGGTTCGAGGATTTCGCCGTGCTTGGAGAATTTGCGGTGGCGCTTGTTCGCCGGGAGCGGGCTGAGCGTCATGCCGATCGCGCGGCCGACCAGCTTGGGATCCATGTCCACATGCGCCATGCCAGAGAGGTCGCTGCGCACGCGCTGAACAACATCCATGCCGAGTTCCTTGTGGGCCATTTCACGGCCGCGGAATTGGAGTTGGATTTTCACCTTGTTCCCCTTGTCGAGGAAATCCTCGGCGTGGCGGATTTTCGTGAGGTAGTCGTGCTCGTCGATGTTTA